>Ga0114922_10000274_pt1 | contig 49494 bp, 28 predicted proteins | sample AartaG_FD_100975 | JGI IMG/M metagenome (GOLD analysis project Ga0114922, IMG submission 100975) | Deep subsurface microbial communities from Aarhus Bay to uncover new lineages of life (NeLLi) - Aarhus_00045 metaG | ecosystem: Environmental > Aquatic > Marine > Oceanic > Sediment | place... | reverse complement strand
ATATTCGTGTTTAGCGGGTTTCATGGGTTACTCCTAATTTTTTGGTGACATTAGTGTAACTCATATCCCGCTATTTTAGAATAGTTCTCTCATATTTGATTTCCTATGGGATGGCTGTGAAAAATATTTAAAGGTGTTTACTTAACTTTTACTTTAAAAGCCTGTTGACTTAAGTTAGCATGCTTATGCTTTCCGCTTATGCTATATACAGCTACTTGACGTTTAACTAAGGTAGTATAAACAACCTAATAGATAGAAAAATGTTTTAGCGGTAGCGAAAGAGAGGCAAATAGGAAAATGCATAATGAGGTTGCGCTATGTATTGACCACAATCAAAGGAGGCAAGGTCAGATTAAACGAGCACTTTATTCTTTGGGTTTTAAGGTATACAACGTAAGTACCATACAATTAGCAAAAGAAATCATGAAAAAGAATTATTGTGATTTGACCTTGATATACCTCGGGACTATGGCCAATGAGGTATTAAACTTTTGTACTTTTGTCCGATCGGGTTTTACACACAGTATTATAATAATTCTAATGGATGAGATAAGTATAAGCTTTGAAGAACGACTATTTGACTGTGGCGTAAATGACGTAATAGTCCGTAGACAGAGTTATACTCGAGTGTTGAAAAAACGTATAAAAGCACACTTTTTCAATTGCAAGCAACTCTGGCACCAAGGTAATAAAATAAGGCTAAAAGATACGATAATTGATTTTGACCGCAGGGAGGTATGGCATAATGGAACGATCCATACACTACCAGGCATTCTGAATGATTTACTAAAATACTTTATAGATAATCATAATCGTATCATATCCAGAAAAGAACTGCTTGAATCTTCTATCTGGGCCGATTCTATTTGTACACCTGCCGAAGAGGGAGGTAAAACATTTGATGTCAATGTAGGCAAGTTGAGAAAGATTATTGAGCCTGATCCATCAAATCCCCAAATAATAATATCTGTGCGTGGAGTAGGATGGAAACTGGCACATAACTTAATCAGATAGAAGCGGTTCTGGAAATATGAATTTTGTAAACAGTTTCATTATGAAAGTTAATGCAATGATTGCTCACAGCAATCAAATCAAATTTTGAAAACTGGGAAAGAAAGATTAATCGTAGAATTTGTGAATAGACACGTTGGAATGGCATCTTTCGATGCAAATTTCAATAACAATTGTGAAAGGAGTATATCGTGTGTAAGACATTGTTCCTTTTATTGTCTCTTGTTTCTGTATCGTGCTTTGCGGGCGTAGCCAACGCTGAGCTACTGGTCGAATACACTTTTGAAAATAACTTAAAGGATCCTTCCGGAAATCATCGCGATGGTATCGCTGTGGGAAATCCCATCGTGTTAGGCGGTCAACTCCAACTGGATGGCTTGAGCTTTGTGGATATCCCTTTGGCTGATGCAAATCCCTTCGACGGCTCGAAAGATTTTTCGATTGAAATGTCGTTTAAGACAAGCCACCCGGGCGTCCTTATTAGTTCAGCCCGTGATGAAAGACCCGAAAATCAATCTATGAGTGTTTACATTAGTGACGGCACGGATGTGGAACTGCCCCGTGGTTGCGTTGTTTATGACAATTTCTGGGTCGACTCCATAGCCAACCGCACAAATTGGATGGATGGTGAATGGCATCATCTGGCGGTTATTTACACGGCTAAGTTTAATGCAATAAATATTTATGTAGAAGGCGTAATTAGTAGCTCGGGCTCTATCAAGCCCGATATCCCCAACATTGCCTATGACACGGTACGCATCGGCGGCTCGATGAACCATGTATTCACTACAGAAACATCTGCCAATTTCAATGGCCTCATTGACAACATCCGCATCTACAGTCATGCTCTGGGAGGGGACAAAGTGACAGCGAGTTATTTCGGTGCAATCAAAGATCCAGAAATAGCAGAGCACTCTGAAAAACTACTACGGAAAGCTCATGAAAAGTTGGGTGAGTTTGGTAGCTGGCGTACAAACTGGGATGCCAGAACAAAACATGCTAATGAAATAGCCAGCGCGCTTCTGCTAATAGCAAGGGTGAAAGAAGCCAAGGGTCACCCAATTAAGGAAATTCTGGATGAATATTATGAGGTGGCTGAACAGTTTCCTGACTCGTCATCGGCCTTTGAAGCCCTATGTAAAATCGACATCCTTGATAAAAAAAATGCCCCTGAATACGAAGAAGCTCGGTCTAATATAATGCTTATAAGAAACCATGTGGCTAAGTCAGATTATGCGAACTCACGTAAGTACATAAAGCTTTTCATCGACAAGTATATTAGGGCCAAAGACGATCTGAGATTATTGGGCCAGCTTACCAGTAGTAATGGATCGACCAAAAACCATGAAGAACTATACAAAATCATCATCGAAGAAACCATATCACGGGATCCTAATTTGGAGATTACCTGTGCGATTTTCAGATACGTAGCCCTGTCATTTTATAGAGAAAAAAATCGTGGCCAACTGTGGGAGTTGGCGCAGCAGATTCAATCAAATTTCCCAGAAACAAAACTGGCCACGTGTGCTGCAGCCGTTTTGGCAGATAAACACTACCAAAAGGGTAATTATGTTTTCGCTCTGCAGGCATTTGAACCCGAACTCTTTACCCAGCGCTACCCAGAGGCCGAGATCGTCAGCAATATTGATACGGTCATAGCTGTTTATAGGGCAAACACACTTCGTGTGCAGGGCGTGGACACAAGTAAGATTTACAAAGCCGTGGCTGATTATAATTTTAACCAAGAGCGGAACGAAGTAGCTATTCACTGTTATAAGCAGAGCGCAAAAGCAAGAGGCCGAGGCCTTGAAGTGTTTCAAGCAGCTGCGCCAAAAGCAATCAACTACTGCAACAGTACACCGGATGCAGAAGTCTGGTTTTGGAGGGGCCTGTTTGCGGCGTATGACGATGATTTGAACACCGGTGCTGTAATATATGAAAGGTTTCTTGACCAAGACGAGACAAGCATACTCTCTGCGAGGGCATATTACGACATCGCGCGGGCAAGAATGGTCTCAAGCAAATATTCGGAGGCGAAGGAGGCTATTACTAAGGCAAAAAAGATAAGTCCCTGCAAGCCAGTGATCGAACTTGAAAGCGAGCTAAATGATGCTGCCGGTATTTGAGGTGACAATTCAGTGGAGGCCTATCCATGCTACATAAGGACTATAAGCACATCTTGCTGTTGGTAATGGGATTTGTTTTTTGTGCAACCACAAGTTGTTATGGTTTTATTACCAATGCATATAACTGGCAGAACTTTGGTGATCAAACAATATACTTTCTCGGCAGAGACTATTGTCCGGCGCCTGGCTGGTTGAGCCAGCATCAACAAATGGTTGCCATTTTTGCGAAGCCGGATTCGCCCCAGAGTATTACGGCTGTTGAGTCGCTTTTGGAAAAGACGTTAGAAAGCTACGAACAGGATACCTTCGCCATTCAAGGATATATACCGCTCAACAGGAATCCGCGTTGCATTCTTGGATTATATCTGGCAGAAAGATTTCCTGAGACAAAAGTTGGTGACCTTGGAAAGAGGCTCTTTAAACAATCGGTTGAAGATGCATGTTTGGTGGCATTTGGAACAAAAACTTCATGGAAACAACACCTGGAAATGGACCTGATGAAAACCGATGAGAATTCCAGCTGTGGCGTCAAGTTGGATTTTCTCAACGTAGCGGAATGGCCTTTTGTCCTTGTATACTTTGCTGAAAATGGTACTTCTGAGAAAATACGACAACGCACAAGAAAGCTGTTAGCAGAACATTGCTGGGAACGATACGGTTTGGCACCGGCCCTGTCGCAATACCGCTTGCTTTTGCTCAGAGGCAAGTATTCCGGCGTTAAGGATAATAGGCAGCTTGAGGTTGCTGAGTTATTCGAAAAGACCGGAGCAACAAGCGACGCTGAAGAATTGTACGGTAATATCCTCCATAATACTAATCTTGCCAATGTTGCCATCACTGCAGCAGAAAACCTATCCCGCATCAAGCTTGCAAACTCTCAGGATTTTGACGCGTGGGAAGTTCTCAGCCTTGTTCACAGAAGGTTTTCAAAGACGGCACCATATAGTAACGACCTGCAGAACTTCTTCATGAATTTTCAAACGAACCGGGACAAGAAATTGGAGAAGGTTATTGCCAAATTTTCAACCACCCAACAGCAAGAAGATGTCTCGAAGTTGTGCCAAGAGTTGTCTGGGCTTTTTACTAAGAAGCAAGCTGTCAAGCACTGGCAGCATGTAGTTGATAATGCTGGAGCACAGAGTCTGGCAGGGCAATTCGGACAGCTTTACCTGGCTCAGAGCCTTGTCGATAGTGAAAAATTAGAAGAGGCAAAAGCCATACTGAATGATTTATCCATCTCAGGGCATGTCGCTGTAAGGGCAAGAGCTCTCATTATCTCCGCGGAGATAATCCAAAGAATTGGCAAGAGTTGTGACGCCGCAAGATTGTATCTGAAAGCTGCGCAAATAAAAAGGCCTACTAACTTGCCAGAGTGGTTCAGAGATTTTCATATTGGAGAAATAGACGTTGAGAACTTGACAGCTGCAGAGCTAAAACTTCTGATCGCGTTTTTGCGTGGTTACAACGAACTGATGGATGGCAACTACGGGGCCGCTATTGCAGACCTTTCAAGAGCAGCAGAATTTGCCAAAAGACGCCGAGCAAATCCTTTACGCTACTGCATAAGCCAAGTAATACCAAGCATGTTAATGTTGGCTTACATGAGAACAGGGGATTATGACAAGGCGGAAGAATATGGTCTTGCGGCAGTAAGACTGCTGTATAAAGAAATCCTCGCACAAGGCATGCAAAAGACGACACCAAGTATGTTAATATCGGCCCACCTTAAATCTGGTAACCTTGCCAAAGCAGAACAATTCCAGTTTGTAGGAGTGAGAATGCTTGCAGAGCGAGAAGGAGAGAGTAAACGTGTACGAAATTTCTTGTCACAAGTTGAAGATTTGAACAGTTCAATTGCCGGGCTGTTTCATGAATTGCATACGGGACATAAAGAGGATTCGGAATCACAGCTTGAGGCTTATGCAAGCCTTCTTGTTTACATTACAGACCGAAATATATACGGCCGGGAGTTTGGTGCGGCTGAATATGGATTATTCAAGCTCCTTTGGCAGATTAAGAGACAGCGTGTGGGTAAACTCTTGTCGACTGAATACGATTTAACTAGAAACGAAGTTGCTGAGCCCGGCAACTTCAGAGAATTTGTTGACATCGAGCCAATTATGTTCGCTATTCAACTTTTTAGTGAAGAGTCATTTGACCAGATCCGCCAGAACCTCATTCCTAACACACCTAAGGAGCAGGTAAAAGGCCAAATGTACAGATTTGCGAAATTTGCTCAAAAGGCGGACAGGGCTCAGTTGGCGCGCATGGCCCTTGATGCAGCAGCTTGTGAAATAGTAACTGTTCCAGACAATGCCCAATTGCTCAAGAATATTGCTGATATGTATCTGGCAGGCAAGAATCATCATAAGGCCATCGAAATCTACAAAAAGATAGTCGAGCAGACCTCAGACAGCAGCAAAGCTGCGGAGGCACAACTTAAAATCATACGAGTGTATTCCGAAGAGTTGAAAATTTACGACAAGGCGGTCGAGCACTGCCAGAAGTTTCTCACAAAGTGTGCTGATAGCCCTGAGATATCCACAGTGGAGTTTCTGATAGGAAAACTAGCCTATCTTGCCAAGGATTATGCCGGTGCCGCTGGACATCTGGATATGTTTCAAAGAAAATATCCCGACAACCCGCAGATAGGTGAGGCAATGATGCTTGCCGCCCTGAGTCAGATGTCTGAGGGCAAGACCCAGGATGCAATTGCCAGGTTTACTGAAATTATTCAAAAGTATCCGGAAAATGACCTTGCTGCTCGGAGTAAATTTTTAGTCGGCTATGCACAAATCTTGGAACAAAAATTCTCTCAGGCACTGGAAGTATTTAAACAACTCGTTGAGCAGTATCCTAAATCCAAATATACAACGCAGGCACAAAGTTTTATAGATCGTCTGAGTAAGGTGGTTGAATGAACACAGCAGCAGGAAAAGTGTTTCTATTGCTTTTCATCTTTACGGGCCTGCTTAGTCCCTATATGGACACAGGATATAGCAGCGAAACGGAAATCAAAGATACAGGTACAGAAGCGAGGATTTACAATCCAAGTAACCGGACGAAGACAAAAGAGGGTGTTTCGCCTGCAAATAAGACAAGCCGCTACAAACAACCCAATATACTTTTAATCGGGATCGAAACCCTTCGTGCGGATCATGTCAGCTGTCTGGGTTACGCAAGAAATACCACTCCTGCGATTGATAAGTTGGCAAAAGAAGGTGTAGTATTTTCCAGAGCAATAGCATCCTGCAGCTGGACTATGCCAACGATCATGTCGATCTTTACATCTCTTTATCCAGATCTTCACAAAGCTACTGACGGATTTAAAAAGTTGCCGGAGGGAATCACTACACTTGCGGAGATCTTAAAGGAAAACGGTTATCTAACAGTTGCAGTTGTAAGCAGTCCCATATTGAATCACACATTCGGGTTTTCCAAAGGCTTCGATTTATATGACGACTTCTCCGTAGGATTAGATATTGATCTGGACCTTTTTGAAAATGACAAAACCAATCGCAATCATGACATCTTTGGCAGCGGTGCAATGACTAGTAAGGCAGTGAACCGCACCGCTGTAGCTTGGTTCGAGAAAAATCATCAGAAACCATTTTTTATGTTTGTCTTCTACTTTGATCCTCATTACGACTATGTTCCGCCGGCACCTTTTAATACTGTTTTCGATCCTAACTATGAGGGCTCAATAGATGGACGTAGAATAGCCTCAGAACTACGTCGAACTACACGTCCTGCCCAGAGAGACTTGGACCATATGATCGCTCTTTATGACGGTGAGATACTCTATACTGATGGGTATGTATCAAAGTTGTTGGAAAAACTCAAAGAACTTCAACTTCTTGATGAAACTCTTATCATAGTATTCGGTGACCACGGCGATGAATTCTATGAGCATGGTTCCACAGTACATGGATATACGCTCTATGACGAGGTAATTCATTTCCCTCTAATACTTAGATGGCCCGGTGCAGTGCCCCAAAACAAACAAATAAGCGCCCTTGTCAGCCAAGTTGATATCATGCCGACAATACTGGACTATTTGGACGTCGAATACAAAGGTCTTATGCAAGGGAGTAGTTTGAGACCTCTCATCGAAGGGAAGAAGGACAAGTTACATGACATAGTTTATGCCGAAATTAGTATGGAATCAGATAGTATCTTTGCGGCAGCAATAAGCAAAGATCACAAATTCATCCTTGACTTGAATACGGGTGAGAAACAACTTTTTGACCTGTTTAACGATCCCGGTGAGCAAGTCAATATATACAAAAGACAATCAATTAAGGATGCGGTGCCATTGGAACACCGCTTAACTATGTGGCAGTCAAATAATGACAAATTGGCCGAACAGCTTATTGGTGATGAAAAGCCGGAAAAAGTTGAGTTAGATGAACATCTGTTAAAGCAACTTAAGAGCCTCGGTTACTTGCAATAAATGGAGATTCCTAATGTCATATTTCTTAGGCAGATTCAAGAGATGAAAGGTAATCATATTTTACTTTTAGGAATTTTAAGCGGGATGGGCCTTTCAATTTCCACATCCTTATTGGCAAGTGAATTTGGCACTTCAGAAAATCTTGTATCCAAAGATAACTTCGCCATTATAGGGACAGAATACTATCAGCGTAGTCAGTTCGTTACTGGTGAAGTACGAATCTTCTTGAAAAACACGAGTAAAGAACCTAGGTCAGTCAGTCAGTGCAAGCTTAGGGAGTCTATAGTCAGCAACAGCGAAAAGTTGAATAAAGGTGGTGCGGAGGTAAACCATTTTTGTTCTAAACTATCGCCTCCAATTTTGATGCCAGAACGGAACGGGGAACTATTGGTTAAGCTTCTTAAAACTCCACCAACTAATAGTGAGCTTAGATGCACTATTTATGACGATACGGGCAAGATTTCACATTCATCAATTCTAATAAAACAGGCCCCCCTCTGGATTCCATATGTTGGATTTTCTGATGATCTCAGCGAGATTTATGTTTATGCCCAGAACAAAACTCAAAAACCATTAAAACTTCAACTCCTTAAAGTCGCGGGCATTGATGTTAATGATAAATGTCGCTCAATCAATAATAGCTTACCACCAGATGATAAAGGCTGTCTGGCATTTAAAATGCCAACTCCGCTTACCTTCGGAGAATATGTAGATGTCGCTGTATCAGCGGAATCGAGCGACCAAAAGTGGCAAACACACAGAATAGTAAGAGCAGTGAACAACTTTCCGCTATTATTTGAAGGTGGCCTTGGTGATCCTAAATTGGGGCTGGATTCTGAAAGGTTTTATATTGATTTTACTTCCCCGTCGACTGCAGTTCCTTGCATACAGACCATGATTTGCCCTGCACATTATCACGGCGCTCACGCAAATGCCGCTAAGAAATTCTTGGAAAGTCGCAACAGCATATTTTCGCAAGACCAATATCTTTTAACACAGATGTGGATCTGCCGATTTGATATACCTCAATCATGGTACAAGTTTGGCCCTCTACCTGATGTTGCAGGTATGAATCCTATACTTTTAGCACTATCCGCGTATAAATCCGATGCGAAAGCCTCTGGACAATTTTCACCGTTCTTTTGGCTTGCTACTGTAGCAAAGAAGGCAACGGCACCAAATAGATATCTTGCCTGTATTCCTCTTAATCCAGATGATGCCTTTTTTTGGCAAACTAGCCATACACCCGATGAGATTAAGTTTTTGATTTATTGTGCCGTTGCTTCTGGATCCAAGGGAATAGTATACCGAGGAAACCCCCCATCTGACCGGCTGAGTCGAGACGGTTTTACGAAATTAAATAATGAATTGCAGCAGCTCGAACCTCTGTTAATTACGGCGGAGCCTGTTAATTGGGCGTCAACAGCAAATAAGAATTATATAGCAAAGGCTTTGTTATGTGGTGACAAGGCGATCTTAGTGGTAGTCTTCGATCGTCGATATTTCAGTGAACAAAAGGGTAATAAACTACGAACACCAGCATTTGGAAAAAGTTTAAATCCCATAAAAATTAAAGTCAAAGTTCCGGAGGAGTTCTTGGTTTCCAGGGTTGAATCCATGTATAACATTCTCTCAAAAAAACTTTGGAACTGGTATGCAAACAACCTATGTTTTACAGCAAATATGATTGATTCGGTTGAAGTGTATAAGATTATTATTCAACAAAATACACGCTAAATTGGTTTCAGGTCCATGCTTTACGACGCAAAAGTGAAGATGCTAATTGAGAACGTTAAAAAAAATGTGCGAAACTTTCTTGATGCTACATAAGTGCTTGTAGAATAAGGACTGGGTTTTTCGAATGCCCCAACAAGAATGGAAAATTGGTTTAATTAACTTTTACTTATTGAGTCTGGTAGCTCATGTTATTCTAGAGTATTTAATGGAGTATGTTCTAAACTCCCGATTCTTGGCGTCTTCGCCTTTGAAAGTATATAAATGAAGTGGAGTGAGCAACAGAAAGAGGGAAGTAAAGAAAAAGGCCTATTTTGCATTTCAATATTAGTTTGGATATTAGTCTATCCTGGCCAAGTGAGATGCTACTCCGCGCGAGATAAACAACCAAATTTGTACCTTGAATTTGAGAAGCTTATACAGAATAGACAGGATGCTAAGGCGTTGGAAATCGGGGCTGATTTACTTGGTGGACTTTTTGCTAAATACCCTGAGAACATAGGTCTGGACGATCTGCAGAAGAGATTGGGTGTAGCTTCCGAACTTGTCAAGTTAATAACACAGGAATTTAAATCAAGGCAAAGGGAGATGCTCATAAACATAGTTGGCTATGATATACCTCCAAGACTTTCTCTTGTTGAGAAGCATGATCATGAGGATACATATCTTCTCCCCACAGCTCAACTATTGTATTGGACTAATCTTGGATTCTTTTCGAGCGAGTTTAACATCAAAGGAATGGCGGTGGCTGAGAAGGAATTTTTGCAGAAATATTATGACATAAGAATGCAAACCTTGATCGAGAAGATTATCAGGGTTATTGCTCAAGAAATAATTGCTAATCCTGAGTCTTCAGATTTATACCCCTATGGGATAGTATTGCCACTGCTGTATATACCTGAGAACAACCTGCGTTGGGAAAATGTAGACTATTTGTTTGAAATGATGGGTTCGACGAGCCCTGATGTCTGGACGGAGTTTTGCCTTCTAAAAGTTGGACGGCCAAAAACAGCTATAGCAATGGCTAAATGCAATGCTAAGTCAAAGGATAAATGTTTTCATTTGGTTAATTGGTGCTTGGCCGCAAGTGATATGTGTGTTGAAAACCATCGGCCAGATGCAGCTGAAAAACTGCTGCGTATAGCCACTAAGAATATTAGTAATGAAAAGCAGATTGTCGAATTAAGATTAAAGATAGCGGAAAACTTTAGCAAATGTAATGATAGTGCCAAGGCTGCAAAAGAATGCAAACAAATTTCTAATGATTTTCCGGACACTTCACTTTACGGCAGGGTGATGATCTCTTATTTTGGGTACTTGGCGAAACAGTCTGAGGCAGAAAGAGTATTGCTTGAACTTGATTCAGCTTTGGAAACGTCAAAATGTCAAAGATATTTCCCACAATTGCTGTATCTTAAATGGTGGGCGTTATACAAAACAAACCAGCGAAATCTTTCAGATAAAATTGGCAAACAATTGACAGAAAATTATCAGAACAACTCATGCATCGCGCCGGTATTATTGGATCAAGCAATTAACGCACTTCCACGTTCAAAATTGGTCCGACAGCTAGGGGAAAATTTCCCACAAACAAACTCTGGGAAGTACGCTCAAATAATGTTGGAGTGCATGGAATTAAACAATCTTGAAGAAGAAAATGTTATAGAGGAGATTAATTCAGAGGTCAAAGCAGAAAATGCAATCGAGAAATCACAACAGAACAAGAAAACTAGTAAATGGTATGCTGCAGCGATTGTGGATGTGCCTATAGATTTGCCGGAAATTATGTCTTTTAACCCTCTTATTTTATCCGATGTATGTTCGTATCTACGCAAAGACAATTCCGTAATAAAACTTATTGGAAAAGTTGATACTATAGAGCTGGTATGCACACGGTACGATCTTGATACAAAAACCGGTGTTGAACTAGCCTTGACAGATCTTTACGAACTTGTCAGATTGTGTAATAGTAAGTTTTATCAAAATTACTGGCCCAAAGGGAAATTTCTTACCTTTGTTAATACTGCTCTTGATGAAATCCTGGAAAGAAACCCGGATAGTCACTCTGCGGTTTTGCTTAAATGTCAAGTCATATCAAGGCATGGGGATTTTCAGAAAGCTATCGATCTCCTCAAAGAAACGTGTAGAAACATAAATCAAAAGAACAGACCTGTTTTCTTTACCGAATTAGTAAATACAGCATCTCAGATAATGTCATCAAAGAGATTAACGTACAATGAAAAACAAATGGTAAAAAATTTAATTTATCAAGCTGGTTTGCCGCCAGATTCCCCCCTTGCTCAATATATGGAGGGCCGGTCACTTGGAGAGTTTGAAATAAGTTTGATATACCGCACAGTTAGGGAGAACCCATTTGACTTCAGCGAATCCATGAGGCGTTCTGCTCAAGGAACTCCTGAAGCAACAGAAGATACAAATCCTGCAACTATTGGTGATTGGAATTACCGGAAAGAAGTTTTGATGTTAGAAAGAGATGTGAGAGGGCTTGTTGAGTTAGTAACAACATTTAAAGAAGAGAAAGCACCCAAGGAAATGATCATGTCGACAATGTCTCTAGCACATTTTTTTGCAGGGCGATCTTCTGCTGCAATTTCAGTGTGTAAGTCTGTATTAGAGCAAAACACGACATTGCCAGATATAACAACTCTGGATGCTAAATTACTATTAGGAATATTATACTATGAGCGGAGTGAGTACCTCAAAGCAAAAGAAGCTTTTAAATATATTATTGATGATACAGCGGGAAACAAAAACATGGCAATGGAATACTTGTCGAAGATTGAGTCGAGACTTTGAATTTTTGCAGTTCTTCAGCATTATTAAGACCGGCGAAGATCTGGAAACAGTAGAGAAACTTTATTATGATCGAAGAATCAGAAACTATATGTGAAGAACTACGAAAGGAGGTGATTTATATGTTTCAATTAGCGAAAGAAAATTCAATTTGGTTGAGTATCCCTCGTCTGCACAATACTGTGGTTGAAGACTGCTGTTGCAACATTGCTCATTGTTCCCTGAGCAAAGGGATCATTTTCTAGATAGCTCTGCTCTGCTGCAGACTTCATGATCTGTAAGCTGAGAGTTGTCAGTCTAACTTTTCTAACGTTGATCTTTCGCCGGTTTTTTTAAATAAGGATTGTTTAGTTTTGTGTTTGGTTAAGAATAATCGACTCTTAAGATACATTTGGGAGGCAATATGAAGGTTAGTAAATATGCGACAATCGTTGAGAGAAAGAACGGCGATCTTTTAGCTTATAGTGGCCTTAGCGGAGTTGTCCTTTCTGTTGAGAAGAAAAAAAAACCGGAATTCGAGCAGTTACTTAGGGCCAGCCCTGATGAAACAGGCGACAGGCTGCTTGACTTTTGCAACAAAAGAGTTTTGGAGGCTTTCCGTGAGGCGAAAATCTTGGTAGATGACGATGTTGATGAGATAGGAATGTTGGAAAGCAGGTACCGAGACCTCCAGTTCAGAAATAGGGGCGGCATATCAATTACAATCACAACCACTATGAAGTGCAACCTGACCTGTCCCTACTGTTACAATCCCATAAAAGACATGGTAATGAGTCCGGAGTTGATGAGGGATGTATCTTTATATGTTGATAGTGTATTAATGCCGACCCTTGAAGGTGCTGAAAAAAAGCTGCTTGATATTACGTGGATTGGCGGGGAAACCCTTACTGATTTCAACGGGCTTTCGAGGATGGCGGAACTCCTATACAAAGTAGCGGAAAAACACAATTGTGAACTTCGTTCAGATCTCATAACCAATGGAACATTACTTACGCAAGAAATACTAGAAAAAATAGTCAAACCTCCATTTTTAGTGAAAGCGGCAAAAATTACTCTTGATGGTCCGAAAACTATGCACGACAATATCCGTCGTTATCATGACGGCCGTCCCACTTTTGACCTAATATGTGAGAAGATAAAGCTTGCTCAGCAATACCTCTACACTTTTGTGCGAGCTAATGTTGGGCCTACCTTTAATATGAATTCTTTTCGAAATTTAATCGACGAAATGAAAGCTAGGGATATCAGCGATGGCAACCTAGATTTTATGTTCCTAAGAATACATCGTTCCCATAACACCAGTGTCGAGCAGGTTATGCCCATTAAGGAGTTTGCGGACTTTGAATTTAAGTGCGCAAGATATGCCAAAAAGTTGGATTTTCCTATGGGAATAAGTTTTCCCCGCAGGTCTGATGGGCTACATTGTGGCACTGTGCAAAGAAACAGTGTAGTGATAGATGCACAAGGATTTATTTCAAAATGTTGGTGTTCAATGGGAAATCCCAAAGAGGCCATTGGCCATGTCAATCAAAGAATGGACACAGATGGGGGTGAATATCGTCGCTGGATGGATCATAATCCATTCACTGATACAGACTGTGCAAACTGTGTCCTACTTCCGGGATGTGGGGGAGGATGTCCATGGCTAAAGCGGTACTTTGGAATAGAGTCTTGTGAGGGTTGTATACCCGCGAGATTCAATTTCAAAGAAAGGCTCTTGTTTAATTATTTCGGTGAATAAAGAAAGAAGGTGTTTATGGTTACTGTGATCAAAAACAAAGCAAATATACTTGATGGTAATGAACCCAAGATAAGGATTGAACAGGTAGGGTTCCTGTATACTTACAAATGTAATTTGCAGTGCAAACACTGTTGCGTAAGTGCCTCCCCTATGCGGATAGAAAAGCTTGATTCAGCCGCGGTAAGTAAGATTATTGACGAAGCCGCACAATTGGGGATTCCACATGTTTCGTTTAGCGGTGGCGAACCTCTGTTATACTTCGATGAAATAATGAAACATGTTCAGCAAGCACGTGGAAATGGAATATCATCTTCTTTGGTTACAAATGGTGTCTGGTGTAATGCAAAAGAATCTACCGAGTCAAAGATACGTTTGCTTAAAGATGCCGGGCTGACTTCGCTGGAGATTAGTTATGACAACTTTCATAGAGAAGCTGGGGCTAAAGTAGAGCACATAAAGACTATTATTACTGAATGTAAAAAACAAGGCATAGGTGTAGGTGTCAAAAGAGTGAAAGGCCCGACAAAAAATAAAGACAGGTTCATAATCGAAAAAGAGTTGCGAGGTTTTAAGGAGATTGGCTGCGAATTTCAAGTTGTGGACTTATCACCTTCTGGTGCCGCATCAGTAAATTTCTCGCCAACTGACTATCGTTATGCTAAAGTACCTATCGAAAAGATTACCGAATGTGAGGGGATTGGGACTATTGTCACATACTTGGCAAATGGGACATTGATGCCATGTTGCGCCGATCCTCTTGTTGATATGGATAGGGATCATGATTGTACGTTGCTAAGGCTGGGCAACATCTATGAAGACAAGCTTGAAGTAGGTATAAAAAGGCTCAAGAATAATTTGTACTTATCAATCTTGGCAATATTGGGTCCAATCGGATTTAAGCTTTTGGCAGAAGAATATCCTAATCACATAGCTTGGCCCGAAGTTTTGAGAAGTACTTGTGATTTCTGTGTGTTTGCTGCCGGAAGCGATGAGTTCGGCGAATGGTTATCAGAGCTGGAAAAAAACAAAACTGAAGTATGGTCTCGATTGCGTGAATGCAGCGAGGTTTTGAATCGCTGGGGAATAGCTCATAATCCTCACGTAGTCTGGATGTAAATCTCCCAGTCAGAGAGATTCTGTTTGTTCAGTAGGAGAGATTCAATCAGATGGAATTGTCCTGGTATAAAGTATTTCGGCTAAGCTATCGAGATAAAGAATATACAATCTTTTCAGCCTTACTTTTCGGCTTAGCCACGATAGTATTCCAATCCTCCGCTCCCTTAATGGGTAAGGTCATCTTTGATAAGGCGTTGGCAGCTCACAACTATCATCTCATTTTGAATTATGGGATAATTTGGCTTGCTCTTCTCTCTGCCGCATCCATATCTGAACATTTCTACCATGTTTCTACTACAGAAGCTGATACCGAGGCAGTTAGAAAGTTAAGAACAGCCACTTTGAGAGCAGTGCTGTTGAAGTTCCGGAAAGGTGCTGGAGCAGGCAAGAAAAAAGGGGAATTTCTAAGCCACATATTAACTGACACGCAACGATTTATTGACAACGCGGGCATTGGTTGTATCATAGCAATTGTCATCGCTGCTGTTTCGTTCGTTATTGTGACTATAGTAACGTTAATCCTTGACTGGCCAATGGCCACACTGTGTTTAGCTGGGACAACAGTTTCCCTTGCCCTGCAGTATCGTGCACCTGGACGTTTACAACGAAGCAATCAGAAGATTGCTTCCTTGCAGGCTTATACAACAAGCGTGATCGAAAACATAATAGCCGCATGGTCTACTATTGTACGGCATCAACAAATTGAAAAAGAGGTTACTTATTTGAACGGAGCTTCTGTAGAATTATCTAATGCGACAAAATCTGCAAAAAGGAAAATGTATGTAGCCCAACTACAGAATAGCTTGCTGGTCAATGCGATTCCAATAATATTGGTATGGATAGGCGCTTTCCGCATGGCTTCAGGAAAGATTGGCTTGGGAACTCTCATAGCTTTTGTTTCCTATCTTTACTTAATGAACGGATCTTTGAGTACTTTCTTCCAGGTAGGCCTTGATGTCTTTTCGGGATTCGGCCAGGCAAAGGAATTTAGGCGAATACTGAGTGAATCGGCTAGTGAAGACGCACTTACTGGTCATTATGACCAACTGGATAGTATTGATTCCATCGTCATTAAAAACATGACTTTGAGCGCCGGCAAGCTTGTTGTGAAGGCAAGCGAAATAAATCTTTCAAGAGGGGAAACATACCTTTTAACCGGAGATAGTGGTGTTGGTAAGAGTACATTTCTTGAGTTCTTAGCTGGCATCAGGAAAGCTGACCAGGCGGAAGTCTATGTGAATAGGCGCCTACATGATGCTGATTGTTTTTTGCATGTGGCTAGACATTTTGGGTATGTTAGAAAGGAAGACACGTTACTGGACAGAAGTGTGCCAGAGAATATTTATGGCCTGTCTGAAAGCAATTTGAACACAGTTGAGCACTATGCAAAAATCCTAAAGATGGACTACTTCTCACGAGATAGTGTTACTGGCTTGTCTGCCGGAGAGAAACAAAGAGTCGCTTTCGTACGTGAGCTGGTTAGAGAACCAAAAGTGTTTATTATCGATGAAGGCATCGATTCCTTAGATTTAAATTTGAAGATTGATGTACTTGCTTTGATACGAGAGTTCCTACCGAAATCTATTATGATAGTGTGTACTCACAACTGGCAGAACAATGTACAGATTAATGGAAGACTCGTTGTTTCAAATGGCTATGTACGTCAGGAAAATGGATTTTAGAAAGGACTCGTATCATGGTTTCATCGGGAGTGAAGAGTCCTCAGAATTTACCAAAATTCATTCACACATCTTCAGGAACTTGAAAGGTTAACTACCAGTTGAAAGATTTAAATCTCTCATCGACGGAAAATAAAGTTCTGGGGTCAAAAATGGGTCATTGGCCAAGAAATTTTATTTTGAGCATAACGGTTGCAACACTACTTATCACATCTGGATTTCAAAAGAAGAGCCGAGACAGTCTTAATGCTGCGCCGCCAGCAAAAACGCCAAAAGCCACCGATATCAAAGAAGATATTCAGGCCAAAGTAAATGAATACATGAATGTATGTTTGAAATTCGATCTTTTTGGTAGTTCTGGTCCTGGTTTTTCTGTGTTGATTGCTGCAAAAGGGCAGATACTAGTAAGTAAGGGGTATGGATTTGCTAACTGCGAACATGATGTTCTAAATATTCAGCAAACAAAGTTTCGTTTGGGCTCTCTAAGTAAACAGTTCACAGCCATGGGAATAATGCAATTGCAAGAGAAAGGCTTGTTGAAGATTACGGACTCCATAAACAAATATATTCCTGATTATCCTCAAGGTGATAAAATTACCATTCACCATTTACTCACTCACACTTCCGGTATCTATCCCTTCTTACGCTACCCGGATTACGAAACATACAAGACATTACCTTCTTCTCTTGAGGCGCTGATTGAGAGGTTAAAAAACAATCCACCCGAGTTTTCCCCAGGGACGAGATTTAGTTATTGTAGCTCGGGGTATATCGTACTGAGCTACATTATCGAGAAAGTTTCCGAGCAACCTTGTGAGGAATTTCTTAAAGAAAATATTTTCGATCGTATCGGAATGAAAAATACTGGATATGATAATCATGAACAGGTAATTAAAAAAATGGCGGCTGGCTACCGCTCAGACTCAGAGGGAGGTCATCTCATTAACGGGCCCTATGTCGATCCATTTGTTTTTTCTGGATCAGGGGCCATGTATTCGACGGTGGAAGATCTGTATATTTGGGAACGATCTCTTTACACAGAGAGGTTGGTAAGTTCAGATTCTTTAAAAAAAATATTTACACCATATAAAGGGAATTATGGTTATGGGTGGTTTGTTGGGAGTGAAAATGGCAAGAATCTCGCTTTGCACAGAGGGAAAATTAGTGGCTTCACAGGACAACTCTCTAGGTATCTCGATGATGAGATATGTATTATTGTACTAAGCAATTTTGAGTATGCCCCGGTAATTGCAATTGGTAAAAGGCTGGCCGCAATAGTATATGGAGAAGATGTCAAAAGTGTGATAGCAGAACACATCATGGGAGAACATAGTGTCATGCCCTTGGGAATACGTCTTCACTGAATTGTACTCTTAGTTTTAGCATACAAGACCTAATCATAGTGGCTGGACTTAATCGCCCATTGGCACTATAGGGAAGGGAGAAACCAATTTCTTGAGTTCTTTTCTCACTGTGACACTAAGTCGTTTCTTCGATCCGCATTTCGTGCATGTATATCTCTTCGAGGTCTTCGTGTTTGAAATCTTGCTTTTCTCGAATTGCGACCAATCGGCCCTGCTTCATAATACCAACACGGTCGGCTATCATCTTGGCTCGGAATATATCATGCGTGGTCATTAGGATGGCCTTGCCGCAATCCCTCAATCTACGAAGCTGATCTATAAACTCCAATGCGCTTTTAGGATCTAAACCACTTGTAGGCTCGTCCATCAAAATCGCGGGCGGGTCTTTGATAAGTGCAATAGCAATGCCCAGTTTTTGCCGCATACCCTTCGAAAAATGCTTTAGTCGCATGGTCAAAGCGTTCTCTGGCAAGCCTACCATCCGCATCACATCATCATAATCCCGCTTTTTGAGATCTTTCTTGCCCGACAATTCTGCAAAGAATGCTAGGTTTTGCCTTGCTGTAAACATACTGTAAAGCCGAACATTTTCTGAGACATACGAGATATATTTCTTTGCTTCAAGTGGTAGCTTGTTGCAGTCATAACCGTTGATAGTGGCTGAGCCACTTGTTGGCGAAATAAAGTCCAGCAGGACATTAATTGTAGTTGTCTTGCCAGCCCCGTTCGCACCTAGCAAACAGAAAATCTCAGTGGGCTTGATAGTATAACTTACATGATCCAACGCCAGAACACCATCTTCATATCTTTTTGTCAGTTCTTTCAACTCAATCATTTTCGCTTTCTTTTCTAAAACTTAGATAACGATTTTCTATTAACGCACATCATAGTGTACGAAACGAATGAAAGTTACAGCAAAACATAATATCCCTAAAATCAACATATAAGTGAAATAGCAGAGCCAATGTCTTAAACGACTCTTAATGGGAAATGGTTTTATATCAGGCTGATTTGCTTCTAGAGTAAACACTTGTAGCGCTGATTCAAAACTATGACGATGCTGTTCCCATATATTTGCTGCATATGCACGAGCCCAATCTTTCGCTTGTCCCTCAAAGTATCGCTGGGACGTTATAGAAGTGCCACACAATTCCGAGAGAGCCAACTGAAATGCTAATGGCGGCGAAACAGAACTAATAAGACGCGACAAATCCTCCTGTTGAGCCACTTTACTTTGATACTCGACAATGGACTTCTCGTTTAGCTCGGACCATTTAACACCTACCTTGTTTATTGTTTCCAAGAGAAGCTCACCGACCTGTGTATTGTTTTCCGTCCTTCTTTCTTTGTAGGTCTTAATTGCCTCCTTAGTCTCTTGGCTCAAAAGCGAGTGTTTGGATAGGACGAACTCTTGATGAAGGGGTATTCTCCTTATCATTTTTGCTACCATTGGTCCGAAAGGGGGTGCAAGTAAACACGAGATTAACCAGAAGCTCACGCAAGACACTATAGCTATCCGAGAGGAACTAGCCAGTGAACTGATAAACATCGTGATTGCCAAAAGGAGAAATACATATACAACACTACTCAACAGGGCTAAAGTTAACAATCCAAAATCGCCTGCACTAAATTGCACGAAAGATTCTCTCATCGTTATGAGGATTGCCAGAAACCATACCACGAGAACTATTGCTGACAACCCCAGAGTACCTGCTAAGAATTTACCAAGCAGAAGCTTGTATCTTGGTACATTATTACTAAAAACTAGTTTTAGTGTTCCTCTTTCCTTTTCACCGCAGATACTGTCATAGGCAAAAACTACGACACCAAGACCGATCACTATAGCGAGAACAAAGCCAACGTCGGGATACTGCATCTGCACAAAAAGAATGTTGTCCGTGGGATGCTCTATTACCTCAGTCTCCATGCCGTAATAGGGTATCTTCGGGATCTGGACAGACAATGGTGTTTTAAGGAATACACCAGTGCAAAAAAGGGTAAGAGGATTCGGGTGTCTGTCGACATGAAGATAAACGGGGCTCATCTTATGATGTTCCCGCCTGGCGTGATATTCCTTTGATCTTTCCATTAAGTCATGACAACTAATTACTGTTGTCACTGCGGTAAAGACTGCGGCTATCGTCAGAATTAGAGGCAAACGCAAGTTAAGACAGTTTAACCGTAATTCATTTTTACAAATCGACCATATCATATTATCTGGCTCCTATGCAACTCTGACGTCATATCTCATTATAAGGCAAAAAGTTAAGCCAAAACAGAAAAATGCTTCCAATAGTAAGCTGGTGAAATCAGCAATACTAAAAGTTCTTCTTGATGGCACTTCTTTAATATATTTTTTATACTCTGTGGCAAAATCATATTCGTCCCAACCTCCTATTTTCCATGGACGGGAGTTGTGGTCAAATAACGTATTTTCCAAGAAATATTCTGCTCGTCCTTCCAGTTCAAGGCTCTCCAAATAATCCTTGTCAGGGTCTCGGTCCCATAAAAAAAGCTTCGGATCTAAGCCTCCCCTGCTTATGGCTAACAACTGACTAATTGTGGGGTATTGTTTCTTGTATAGCTCATCTCTTAATTTAAGCCCTGCCGATTTGTAAGCCAGATAGCTTCTTGGCGATGTCTCTGTTAAGTTAGTCACGATATTGGCTAGGGCTCCACTCGGAGCAAATCTCAGCAGCAAATCCGCCAAATTGATTTGTTTGCGCTGAACCTCTAAATGTTTCTCCTCAATAACCCCAACTGCTTCTATTATTTTATAATGTACAGTTGCATCATATTCTCCCATATAATTTGGCAGGAAGAAATGTGTGTCATAGCCACCAGAACGTTCTAGACCATGTTGCGCTTCATCAAGTATCTTCTGACCAGCCTCAATCTTTTCGCCTTTGACTATTTCAGATGCAGGGACATCATGGACTATCTCGGCACAGTAAACTAGTAACATTGGCAATAAAACTATAATTAAAAGCCAGCTGCCCACTGCTGCAATACTTGCCGTAGTAGTTGTTTGACACAAGCAGGAAATGGTCATGCCCAGCAAATAATTGAATATCACATATATAGTGAAAGTCATGAAAATAAATATAACAGGGACGAAATCGCTTGCAGCAAATGACCAGCTCGGCCAGACGATAAGTATTAAGAGACACAGAAGTAGGCCTGCAATATACGAACCTGAAACTACAGTAACTCCTCCGATTATTTTTCCGATTATAAACTGAGCACGGCCAATCCGATTTGTAAAAATCAAGGCTAGCGTACCCGCTTCGCGTTCGGAAACTATACTAGTGCAACCCAGAATAATCGCCAGTAAACCAACTGCGAACTTGACTACTAGCAGTAAGTCAAATGAACCGAAAAAGGATGCAAAAACATTGCGTTCCTGTTTTATGCCAAAAACTGGGTCGAGCCATCGCCCGGCCAGTATAAAGGTGCCGCTTAATGCACCATCAATGCCTTTTGCAAAAATGCTTAAGGTACTAGGCTGTCTTATCCGTCCTCGTTCAGGATAATCAAAATCGCTTGCCGTACTATCTTTTTGGCCGACCTGAATTACGAAACTATCACGGCGAGGAAATTCATTGGAGCGGTTGATAGTAAAATTTTCATAACGTTGGTCGTAATTGAATAGCATTATAAAGACACTTAACGGCATCAGCATGCAGCAGAGCAGCATCGCCACGGTAAGGTTATGACTTTTAAATAACTGCAAGAATTCATTTTTAGCAATTGCAAATATCATTATGTAATTTCCCCGATTATCTCCTGCTTAATTTTACACCAAAAAAAACCATTGTGCCGATCAAACCTACTAGTGCCAAAACCAATATTAGCGTTGTTACAATGTGGGTTTCCGCCCTGATATGAATTTTAAGTCGCTTTCGTAGTGCCTCAGCTATTCTACTGCCACTTTGGCCACGGGCCTCGATCAGAGCTTCGTAATCGCCCACACTTACATCTGAGCTTGGCTGCAAGTGAATCTTTATCGTTTTTTTATCTCTCGGAGCTAATTTGGCCACAGATTTTGGCAGAACCTGCGCTGTCCAATCCAAAGGAGGTGATATTTCTGGAATAATGTTAAACAAATCTAAAGTGCCGGTATTGTGCAGATCAGCTTTGATATTTATATCATGGTGTGGTTTTATTTGCACATAGAGATTATTTATAAGGATTTCCAGCCGACCGATCCCCTTGGGTATCAAGGATAGGTCAACTCTGCCAGCATCAATCTGGTCAAATTTTTGAGTTGGAATAGGCTGAGTCGCATATTCTTGCTTGAGCTTGTTTATCACATCTAACTGTTTTGAAGTAACTACCCAGACCTGGAAGGTTATGGTTTCGTCAATCATATCAATATTAAGATTCTGGGGGATAGATACCCTCAGGTATAAATCGTGTTTGCTCACATCTTCTGTGAAACGAACGCTCGTAATACGGGCGCCGCTCTTCGAATCGATAAAGGAACAATTAATCTGTAGAGGCATATTGGTGATCAATAAAGAAAAACTTTTATCTGAAGTTACCAGCATTTCAAGGGCAAGATCGTAACGGATGTCCGTACCGAGTTGACCTTCCTGGGAGAATTGCGAAGCTACAACAGTTGGCATCTGTTGAAGCGATTCCTTTTCAAGAAAAATGTATTGCGTAACGTTCTGTTTCAGGTATTGTAATTGTATGCCAGCTTCCTGGATGTCCTTAAGTAATACGAACTTAAGCTTGACTTCCCGGCCGAAGGGCAATACAGATATTATCTGTTCGTAGGGTTTGCCTATACTTGACGACTTATCAACAATCGAGACAATAATATTTTCAATATTAAGCAGGGCTTGTATCTGTTGGGGACTTCGCCATTCTAAACTTAATTCTGACTCGGCCCGTACTGAACTTGACACTGGTTCGGATTCTGTCAGGCCTAATGCAGATTCGGCCTGCGCCAGGTTGGATGTGTTCTTGAGCACGAGGTCGAGCATTCGTCGGCTCTGGCTATCGTAGTATTTTTTGGCTTCCATGATAGTAATGTGCGTTGCATTACTGAGAAAACTTAACTTTGTCATTTCCAGTTGAATCTCAGCTTGCTTTAGTTGCTGCTGGGCCTGTTTGTGGGCCGACAGAGCCGCATCAAGTTCCTTCTTGTATATGATGTTTTCCTTATATAGCCTAAGAGCGTTTTCATATTCTCGCTCCAGGCGATCACACATCTCTTTGGCATGCTCCAGGGCAATCAGAGCCGTCCTGAGGCTGAGTTCGTTCAGCAATTCCGTACGCGTCTTTGTAGGCTCTTCTGCTTTCGAGGATGCCATATCGGTCTGCTGTGCGCGCACCGAACAAACCACCAGAAAGGCAAATCCCATCAGCACAAAACTTTTGAGCTTATAATCTTTAATCATTTCCAAATAGGCCTCTACTTAAAATATCGCACCGCCAAACGCAACTCTTCCTGACGTTCAATCATCACCTCCTGCCTTAGGAACAAACGGTCTTGAGCGTCAAAGAACCGGTTACGAAAAGTTTCCAATTCGTCATCAGTGATTTTGCCGACATCTCTGAGCTTCTCTTTTATTGAAAATCTTTCCCGTTCGATATTGACATTTTCCTGTGCTAGTTGAACCTGAAATTTTTGTTCCATGAGGATTTTATAACGCTGACGAACCGCCAATTCGATCATGTCTTTTTTGTCTGCAAGGGTGGCCTTCAATCTGTCGAGTTCAGCCTTTTGTCTGATTCTTCTACCCTCGCGTGCTCTCCCTTCAAACAGCGGTACCCGTACTTGTACACCTGCGAATCGTCCGGGATCGGGGCCAGCTAAGGTTGTACCGGTATCGAGAAGGCCTGATGCCTCACCCTCATTCTTACCGGAAGTTTGCGGCTGGCCTGCCAAGCCAAGAGCCCAGGTCTCATCACTGTTAGTAAGATCCACACCTATCTTACCGTCGGCATCCTGATAACCTGCGGCAAAACGCAAGTCCGGCGTGTATTCATAACGCAGTTGATCCAGAGCCCTTTGCTCTTCGTCCACAAGTGCTTTGGCAAATGCTACTCCACTGCTCTGTGCAAGAGCAAGCTCGACCATCCTGTCCATATCAAAGGAATAAAGACCAAAATTATCCATCCGACCGTCGAACTCCACTGTATCAGCCCCAACCGGTAGACCTATTAATCGCAATAAATCCATCTTGCGATTGAACCTTTGACGCTCTAAGGTGTTTATGCGTGACTGTTCTTCAAGCACATTTAGCTGGGCTGTCAGAACTTCTATTTTAACACTTAAATTACCGGCATCCATTCTCTGCTGCTTTATTTCATGCCGTTTTTTAAAGTCCTCAAGCAGTTGCTGGCGGGTAGCGATCTGTTGTTCTTTGAGCTTTATAAAGAAAAATGCTCTGCGGAGTTGTGATAATATGTTAGCGACCTGGTTTTCATAATTGAAAAGTGCTGTTCGCTGCTCTGCGCGTAATGAGATATCGAGAGGATTATCCTTGCCATACTCTAAAATCGTTTGTGTTATCTTCGCAAGTGCAGTACTGGCGATATCAACGGCATTTGCCGAGCCGAAATTTCGGAAGTACTCGTATTCGTAGATTAAGTCAATGGTTGGCAGGAACCTTGAATTGGCGATCAGCTCACTGCCCCCAACGGCAAGTATTTCCTGTCGAGCCTGCTCGATTTGGTTGCTGTTGGCAAAGGCCGATTGTAAGCACTCATCGAGAGTTAACGTTCGTTGGGCCTTCATTTCTCTCGCCGATACAGTTCGGGCTGGCAGTTCCCCCACTGCTCTAAGAAACGTCAGAGAGTTCGGCTCCGAAGGATTAATTTCGCGTTCTTCTTCAAGACGTTGTTCAATCTGCACAAGCGATGGGGCAAGCTTGGTCTCGGTTGCACACCCCAGTATGGTGGAAATCATTGCCAACAATAACGTGTATTTGCTAATATTATTGACCAACATAAGCTTTTAACCCAAAGTAGCAACCAAATGCCAACACCGGAACCGCCAAATGTGGCAAACCAGCTACAGCGCAACGTTTTTCTGTAAGTTTTCTAAGGGCAAAAGGTATGCCAAATCACCGATGAACTCAATGAAATCCTCTAACTTATTACAACAAAAGGTGTTGGGAGCCAGACGTATTTTTGAAGTTGCTTTTACGCCTGAACTTATCGTGTCATACCTGACCCGTTATGTGTCATTCATGACACACTGTCACAAACCGGGGCAACTACCCAATTCCATATTGTTTCAGCTTACGATAGAGAGTCTTGCGACCAATACCAAGCAACTCAGCAGCTTTTTCGCGGTTACCACTGGCTTCTGAAAGGGCCTTATTTATCACCTCCTGTTCGGCTTTGGCCGTAGCTTCAGCTGCTATCTGGGCAAGTGATGAACGCCCTGAAACTGTAGCTGTTATATCCAGCTGTCTTGAATCAGAGTAAATTCGTCTTGGCAGGTCGGCTGGTTCAATTCTTGAACTGCTGGCGATTGTCATCGCACTGTAGATACAATTCTGCAATTCTCTCACATTGCCAGGCCATTCATAAGTGGTTAGCAATTCCATTACTGTCTCAGATACATTAGGCTGCTCAATCCCCAACGGTGTAGCATACTTTTCAAGGAAATGTTCAACTAACAACGGGATATCTTCCCGACGCTCTTGTAGTGGACAGATATTCAAACTCAAGACATTCAAACGCCAGTAGAGATCCTCACGAAATTTACCCTCCTTAACCATCGCTGCAATATCGCGATTAGTTGCAGCCATAACTCGAACATTGACCGAAATAGATTCGCTGCTGCCTACGCGAGAGAATGTTCCCTCTTCAATAACCCTCAAAAGCTTAACCTGTGCCTCAAGAGGCAATTCCCCAATTTCATCGAGAAATAAAGTGCCGCCGTCAGCAGATTCAAATTTTCCCCTTCTAAGTTCTTTGGCATCGGTAAATGAGCCAGCCTCATGGCCAAAGAATTCACTTTCAATAAGGCTCGATGGGATTGCACCGCAATTTACTATGACGAACGGACCGCTCTTTCGTTTACTTGCTTGATGGATCGCTCGGATTATCAGTTCTTTACCTGTACCGCTCTCGCCTGAGACTAACACCATGCCATCAGTAGCAGCAAATTTTCTCATCAAGGCAAATGTTGATGTCATTTTGCCTGAGACGCCTACAATGTTCTCAAATCCGTAAGCTTCTTCAAGCTGATCTTCAAGCTGCTTGACCCTGTGTTTGAGTTTGACGACCTCCACCGCACGTGAAATAATGGCCAGAAGCTCGTCATTATCGAACGGCTTTTGAAGATAATCAAAGGCACCTTTTTTCATGGCTTCAACGGCCGAACGCACTTCTCCATGAGCTGTCATAATGATGACTTTGCTGTCAGCGTTGAACCGTTTGTTGAGTATGTCCATAACCTGCATACCGTCTATGCCTGGCATTTTCAGATCCAGCAGGACAACGGCCGGCTGAAATTTCTCGTATATATTCAACCCAGCCTCGCCCGAATTGGCCACCTTCACGCCATAGCCACTCTTGGTTAAAAGTGCAGAAAGGATCGAACATATCTTGGGTTCATCATCCACGATTAGCACTTTGTCTTTTTCCATTTGAACGGCCTCCACAGCCCAATTGTTAAATCGAAGGGAGTGTAACCCTTATGAGAGTGCCACCTTCAGTACCTTTCTCTATCCAGATTTCTCCACCATACCGCCTGATGATATTATTACAAATGGTTAATCCAAGTCCTGTGCCGCCCGGCTTGGTGGTAAAGAAAGGCTCAAAAACTCTTTCACTCAAATTTGGAGGTATCCCGATACCTTTATCTTTCACTTCGATTAAAATCTCTCTTTTTCCCGATGTGATAGTATCGTCTCTGGCCGAAAACAGCGAAGCTTTGATTAACACAGGTCCGCCATCGGGCATAGCTTGCATACCATTCAGCACAAGGTTTATTAACACCTGACGAAGTTCCGCCCGATCGCACAAAAGCTTAGGAAGGCCTTTTTCGATTTTAGCTTCTATTTGAATATTCTGCTTCTTGGCCTGCGCTTCAACAAAATACAGGTAATGCTCAATCTCTTCGCGTACGTCCAGTTCCTGTGGGTTACTCTCTGTTGGCTTGGCTAGGTTAAGCAAGTTTTCAACAATCCCGTTAAGCCTGTCAACCTCGTCCAGCACATTTCCTGCAAGTTTGCTTTGCTCACCATCTTGTTCAAACTCGCCGGCAAGGTACTGCACTGTACTGCGAATTGCAGTTAACGGGTTACGAAGCTCATGTGCGATTCCTGCTGCAAACTGCCCCATTGTTGCTAATTGTTCAGCCCGGAACATACGTTCATTCTGATACAGGCGTTCCTTGAAAAGTAATGCATTCTCAAAAGCTAATCCCGCCTGCCTGCCGAGCGTCCGAAGCTTCGCATTTTCATCTTTACTCGGCGGCCCTTCCGGTAAATATAAGAACACTATCCCTATCAATCTATCCATCGATACCAGAGGAAAAGCCAGATTGATAGATAGCTTTAAAAAGGGCTCCAGTTCTTTGGCTAAATACTGCGTTACTTCTTTACTTTCGCTAAAAAACAACATTTCGCGATTGACACGAAACCATGACACCAATTTACCATTAACTGTAAGGTCAGGTAATTGGGATTGGGTTTGAGCTATCCTGTCAACACAATGAAAAGACAGTTGGGAACCACTTTGACCTGCCAGATATACAAAGGCTTTTTCTGCACTTATGAGTTCTCTAATTTTACTGAGTAAATTGTTCTTTAATTGCTCAGAGTCAACTATCAACAACAGGGACTCGCCGAATTCTGTTACCAAACTGTCACCCTTCTGTCGCCTTTGAAACAGATTAAGAAATCGGCCGACCATATAAAATTCCTTTAGATTGCTTAAAAATTGCTACTAAAGTATTTAGAGCCTGTAACAATACCCGGCGAAAGCCAATATCAGTAAAGAAAACAACGATTTTTATATAGTTTTGATACAGCCTCTTAATACAAAAACATTATACACCGCCGACAGACAAGGTCAACAATGCAAAAGTTAACTGGCTTGGCACAGATATAAACTTTCTTCTGCAGAATAGTTCAGAACTTTCACCAAATCTGAACCTTTGCTGGGGATTCATGCTTAACCGCATGCACAGCACGTTGCGAATGCATAAGCACTTTAAACCTCTAAAGCCCAACTCTCCTCAGGATAGCCATGGATGAGGATGACCTACAACCTTATCAAAAGCTGGTGCTTTCAGTTATACGAGAGTCAAAATCTAAGAATAATAAGAATCAGCAGGAGGAACAACAATGACAACTGCATTTCGAGATGATATGAAACAAAAACTCCCCGGTTTTGCCATAGACATCATTACGAGAAACCATAAGCTTGAGTTTATTCTTTATCTCAAGGCAATGAAGCTGATTGCAGCTTTGAATGAACGCAAGCAATCAACTTATCTCTCTTTACCAAGTATCAGGCGGACACTTTCTTCAATGAAAATAGATCGAGCGATGGCCAAGTTCCTGCTAAGGGATCTATGTGAATGCGGCTTCATTTCATATATCTCTGGCCGTGGATACAGGCTGAGCCCTGCCATCACTGATCTTCAGTCTTTCCCATATAGGCCTGAGCATGTCAAAAATCCTGCCTAAAACCGATTCATACCCATTACGAATCCTTGTATATACCTATTAGCGGGCAGGGACAATGGCATTCTTGTTCTGTTCGCCGCTTATGTTATGGGCTTGCCGAAGTAACTCCTTGAATTGATCTGCAAGTACTGGATTTGTCGCAATAACGTTCATTTGGGCTTCTATTTCTTTATCGACATCCCTCTTTTCCTGGACCTCTTTGTCAAGTGCCTGGTTACATTGGTAACAGAAGCGGTAGCCGGTTGGATTTGTTACACCACAGCTACCACAAGCTTTTGGCCCCTCAAGCATCTTTGGCTCCCCCAGTTCCGGTGCTATCTTGCCGTACATCGCAAAATACCTGTTGTTCAGGTTTCTCTGACTCTTGTGTATGTACTTGGCTGGCATCTTGGAGGACTTGGTCCATCCGAAGTATTTCCGCAACATCATTTCACCCCAGTTCAGGTCATCTAGCTGGCTGGCTCGTGCATGTCTGAAGATGTGCGGATGGATATGTACCCTTTTTTCCACGCCAGAACGCTTTGCAACCTTTGCTACGATACCTTCGATACTGGCGATTTTAAGATTGCCCTTTGGGTTGCTGTAGCGGGGATAGGAGATGAATAACGCAGCTTCAGGATCTTTTGAGAATGGATGGTAATTGTTTATGTAGTTCTTCAGGTCTTCTGCGCACACGCAAAGGGGTATCCGTCTTGTCCTCTTGGATTTGCTTTTGTGTTCCCAGATGGTGAGGATAAAACCGTTGTTGTTCCAAGCTATATCTTTGAGTTGAAGCAGGCTTATCTCTCCTACCCTTGCCCCGCTTTCTGCCATCAATGAAATAAGAGCCCGGTATCGAGGATTATCTGTTACTTCTATCATATTTTTGATCTCATCGACCGTTGGTAGTTGTTCTGGATCAATTTCTTTATAGCTGTCGATTGATTTAAGCTTCATCCAGCGAACGCATTCAGGGTATTCGTGGACATCCATACCATGAATCCACCGGAAAAACCGCTTGACCTGGAACTTCACATGGTTTATTGATGATTCTGATAGTTGCTTTTCGACATTTCCTGTTTTTGCACGACGCCTTGTATCCTGAAACCTGCGGTTCTTAGCCATGTCAAGGAAGGTCACTATATCCAACTTATTGAAATCCTTGAAAGGTTTTTTCCCGGCGAATTGGCACAAATTGTGCAGGGTGATTAGCGTTGAATACCGTGTACCGAGTTTGTGCCCGTTATGTTCGCATTCCTTGTCGAATTCAAGGACTCGTCCTATGTTAGTCTTTAAGGTTTTTGTTTTCTTTACCTTTTCCAGCTTTGATTTCCAGTCGTTTACCCTGTTAGTAGACCTCATTTCCCCCGAAAGTTTATCCAGTTTTAACTTCATAGAACTCTCGATATTGTTTCGACGTAACTCCTCGTTCTTCATATACGACATTTTGATCACTCCTTATCCCCATTTTCATGGGGGCTATAAATAGACCGGGTTTAAGCTTTGGTGTGGGGGAAACTAAGGTTTTTAAACTTACATCCTGTTAAGCTTAAAGCCAATCTATCAATAGTAAATTGTATTTCTTGCTTAGATGCGTGGGGGATGTTTGACGTAATGCAAAGATGCGGTATGCTTAGACGCACCAAATCTGATGCAACACTGTAGCAGTTAGTATCTGCAATTAATTATTTGGAAGGACTCATATATAAAACTTTTTCCATTAATACTCTTGGGGTTGATTCAATCTTAAATCTACGGGGTATAATCCCGCCTGGTCTATAAGATTTGAAGCGTGAAACCAGCTAGTCTGATACGAGAAAATGTGTGAGAAGTGGTGAAACCTTTCAGGCAGACTTATTCCCAATTCCTTAAGGTCTTGTTTCAGCTTTAAGGAGTCTTTCTATTTTCTTGATGGCTTCATCAGGTTTCTTTTCAATTTCACATTCCCACAACCTTAACACTCTCCATCCTTGTCGCCTCAATTCTCTAATGTTTTTAGCGTCTCTTTTCTTATTATTTAATAGCTTAGCTTCCCAGTATTCACGTCTTGTTTTAGGAACAGTTCCATCCCGGCATTTTGAATGCAAATGCCAAAAACACCCATGAATGAAGATGACGGAGTTATACTTGCGGAGGACTATATCAGGTTTGCCTGGCAAACTTCTTACATTCAAGCGATACCTGTAACCTAATGCAGTAAGCATCTTTCGGACACGCCTCTCTGGGAGAGTGTCGCTGCTCAATATTTTTGACATCACCTCACTGCGTTTTTCTGCGCTCCAGATATCCATAATTAATCCCGGTTGTAACTACTTGCTTTTACGAAAACATCTGCAATTCTCCCGTACAGTGACAGGGAGTTCTCAATTCCGATAGCTATATTATTTCATACTCTGCCTTTATACACCTTTAAAAAAGTTCATCATACTCTTGGCAACTGCGTGACCGAGGGGAACAGGGACTCCATTAGAAGCTATTGCGAACTTCGCTGTTAGTGACGCATGGTCAGGAAGAGCGTAGGTGTCAGGGATCCCTTGTATCCTCATAGCTTCCCTGACACTTAACCTCCTCCTTTTCGAAGGGTGCAGATGAACTTCATTATGTCCATAGCATACGGTTGGGCTGAATCTGAAGCGATGCAAACGTTTGAAAGATTTTCTATGCGTGTCACCTTCCCTGATGATATCAAACTTATCTGAATAAGGTTTGAAGCAATCTTTACCATTCAACAAGTTCGAGGGATTATTGTTTCTGTTAAATAAAGAATGGATCATTAGCTCATAGGGTATCTTGGTAGGTTTGCTAGGGTACTTCCCGTTAGACACAATATCAGGCCAAGAGTAGGATTTCTTGGCATTCACATACTCGGGTTCTGGCCATTGAAACCAGTCCCTTTCACCAAGTTCCACTGCGCGGCCTAAGCACTGCTTTACAAATCTTTGCTGAATGCCTATCATAAAGAGCCTTTCCCTGTCCTGGGGCAGCCCGAAATCTAGAGAATTCAAAATTCGTAAATCCAGACAATACTCCTTCTTCTCTAAGGTTTTTTCCAGCTTGGCCAAGAATTGGCGATGTATTTTTGTTCTATGCAAACCAGGAACGTTTTCAAAAACGAAAAAGGATGGTTTGATCCTGCAAATTCTCTGAATATAAGTCTTAGAAAGTTTCCCGTTATCCCCATCGCATCCTCTGTTTTTCCCCCCTGAACTGAAATCTGGACACGGGGACCCGCCGATTATTCCAAAAACCGGAGGCCGTTTGCCATTAAACGCATCTTTCAGAATCCTTGGAGTAAAAATGTTCTCAATGCTTCCTTTTGCAGAAATACATACTTTTGTACTCTCAGGAAAGACAGATCTTTTCCACAACGTCATGCCAAAGCTGTACATATCCGCAAAAATCCTGTCGACCTCATTGGTCCATACAATTTCAAAACCAGCTTGTTCAAAGCCTATGTCTAAAAAACCGCCACCCGTAAAAAATGAGAGCACGGGTATTCCCTTGGCATTGACAGTCATTTTCTTGTTTCTGTTTACCGTCATATATTATCATCTCAACATCTGCGTCCTGTACCAGCCAGGGCGCCTTAATAAATTAAATGTATCCAGAAAGGCTGTAACATTGCCGCCTGCCGAGCTTACTGCATCCCTCAGTATTCCTTCTGGCCTATTTGTATTCCATAGCGGATGAATCACCATATACCTTTGTCTCCCCGCGACGAATCCCGGCAGCATTCCCCATTCCTGAGGTTGATAATTGAAATACGACACAAAATTGTCACGCACCTGTCTTGCCATATCGACCCATCCTGTGAGCTCAGGAAGGCTAAAGTCTCCGTCTAATCCGGCACAATAGTTGCTATTCAGGAGAATCCGCAGGTATGAGAGAGCAAGCCGCCAGTCAAGCAGTCCATGATAAGTCATGTTTCTGTACACCTTAAGGCAATCATAACAAGAAGAATCACATCCTAAGTGGTCCGGCCTTTGAAAAAATTCCGCATACGACCCCTGCCTTGTCGGGCGGCAGAGTTCCCGCAGGAAATTCAATAGATTGTTGTGGGCTTCCCGGACAAAACCAGCGCCATTGGGGAGACGGTCGCTTAACACAATCTCACCAACTTTGAGCTGGTTAGCCAATGTGCAGGTTGATATATTGGCCACTTCAATCTCATCGGGATCAATATCAAAGTTGTCAGCCAGCACCCTCTGCAACATGAATGCAGAAGAAATAACTGCCGCCCTGACTGCTCTGTGAGAATGAACCGGGTCAAGATCTAACCCTTGGTGGACTGATGCGGGATGAATCCTCAGTATCTCAGTTGTTTTGCCAGCAGCCAAAGCCACGCGCTCAAGCTGTCCTGCCGGGTCCCTGAAACGCGTATCTACCCACTGATGCTCCAAAGTCGGCACCCAAACGTGGGAAGGCGGAGGCGGAGGCGGAGGCGGAGTGGTTACTGCGGACCCTTCAAACAAATTACCTGAATTGTCGTTAATTCGCCATACCCTCCCATCATCTGAGAGAGATGTGACGAAGTTCGATCCTTCAGGGGAATCATTGACAAGATGAGGAGAAGTCTCTGCTAATGCAGATGGAATGCCAAAACGAATATCTGCATCGTCCCTAGCATCACCTCCCCGGCTTAAATTCGTCCTGAAAGCGGCGGGAGTAGCTATTTGATACTCTGTGAATGATCTCTCGTCGTCCATTTCCTGGTTACAGTTGGGGCAATGAACCGAAGACTGTTCATTAACGTTAGTGGCTGTATAACCGCATGTCCTGCACTTTTGCAGCCACAATCTGAGTGGCAGCGGGTTATCAGATGAGACAGTCCATCGAAGATTCCTTCTGAAGAGGGGAGAAGTGAAGCCTATGGATGTATGGACTGCTTTGTCTTTGGTCTTTTGGGCACCTGGAGCGAATTCGGTAACGGCCAATTCTAGGTCGCGGCTGATGGAAAATTCTCTTTCTTGAGAAAGCCGATGATACAGCACCCTCGTCCGGGAAGGCATGCCAAACATAGGAAGAATAGAGCCCTCAGCTAAACGCTCGGCCAAGCCATCGCCGGAAATCTCAGGGTGGTTAACAACATGATCTATACGTCCAATTAAGTCATTCTGCATCCAGTTAATATACTCCTCTGGCGAGTCATTTACAAGATTTTGTACTACGTGTGCTATACCTTCTGTGTGACTTGATAACCAATTGTTGATTTGCGGTCTGTGCCGAGGCCAGTCACTTGCGAAACCGAATTCTCCGTGGCTATCTGGAGGGGATTCCGGACAATTCCACCATCTTAAACCAATATCTCTAAAGGCTGTTCTTAGACATTCCTTCGCCAGAAGGCGTTTGACGATTGCATCTTGATTCATCGTCAAGAAAGGAACAGGTGGCGGATCACCTGTGATTCTTTCCGGATTGGAGAAATAATGTTCATCGTGGCTGCGGCCACGGCAAAGAGTCAAGACTGCAGCAAATGCTTGTCCCCTTCTCCCAGCACGTCCAACGCGTTGCTGATAATTGAAGCGCATAGGCGGCATATTCGCAAGCATCACAGCCTGCAAATTACCGATGTCAACACCAACCTCCATAGTAGTTGTAACACTCAAAACATCGATTTCATCCACATGCCTTATGAAATCCCTATCCTGGCCTTCCAGATTTACTATCATGCCCCTGAAATGGCGCTGTCGTTCGAGTTGGTTATCGGTCTGGGCCGTAAGCTCTTCACAATGAATTCTTATAGGCACCCGGCCTTCTGCCGCCGCGTTTGCCAGATGGTTACTGTGCCATATAGCGCCACAAGTTGTATCCGGCTCTACTTGAAGTTCCGACAGGCAATTAGTGCAAGTCCCAGCTGAATGATGAAGATGCCGCCTACCGCAAACATTGCAGATCCAGATGGGATCATCACTCAAAGAGACTCTCACTTCAAGAAGCCGCGTAACAATTTTAGCGTTAATATGACCGGCTTCTCTCAACGCATCAAACACCGCATTACCAAGTCTTGGTGCATCAATACTAGCTCTTGAGGCTACTGATTCGATGAACCTTCTTAGTGATGCAGTGATCTGATTGTTGTAGCTCGGAAAACAGGCTGATTATACTCAGAGCTATCGTGCCTGTATTTGTCTCCCAGAACTCTTATAAATGAGTCACATGCTTGTGCGAATACTTCCAAGTCAAGGCCCGCCCGCACAGCGTAAAACCGGAGCCGTTCCTCGGATAGTGGAACTTTTGGATAACCCAGCCCGGAAGATTCAAAGCTGAAATAGAGGCGGCTAAAAAACAAGTCACAAAGAGTCCTTATCAGGCTTTGATATATTCTGTCCCTCGCGATAAGCACGCCTTGTACCTGGGGCAGATCCCGCCTCCAGTTAAGTGAATCAAAATCAAACAGGACGGACCAGTGATGCCATCTTCTGTCCCATCCGTGTTCCTGCATCAATATATCATTTCCAGCGGGATTTACCCCTGTCTGAAGCAGCCTGCGGATTAGTGTTCCGCAATCAGAAATATCATCCGTTGGAGGTAAAAGCCGTGTAACAGGCACTGTACGTATTTGCCCGCGTCTTCTAATCTCTTCTATCTCTCTTCTTGCCTCCAATACCTGATCACGGAATGCAGCGGGTAAAGCTTGCTCATTAGCAGCTGCACTCTCAATTAGCCTCCTCAATCTTTCCGCCGCATCTGGGTGACGGCGAATATACTCCTGTGCATCCCTGGAATAATTGCCTTCGTTTCCATTTTCAATATCTGTCAGCAATCTGGGTTCACCCAGGACTTCCATTAGGAGTTCGTCATAAACCATTTCCCGCACAAGGTCAGAGTAATGGTTTCTCTCGACACCGTTGGATATCTGTGCGGCGTCTTCCCTGCTGTCAGAAAAGACGACGAGCTTCCTGCCGGAAGCGGGAAGCTGGTAAAAAAGCTCTTTTGTAAGAATCTGGCTTACCCGTGAAAAACCAGTCCTGAATCCCCTCACAGGAGAGGGACGCCTTCTCCTTGTATGATCTGAACAACAAGCGGGGCAGATGCAGGGCAGGGTACGGAACGTCTCAGCATCATCGTCAGCAGCCAGTTGGATATCAAACAAGTGTCCTTTTACCCACCTGTCAGGTGCTTCTTCAGCTCGTTCGTGCAAGAGAACGACATGGCCGGTTTGCGTATTAAGGCTGGCAGGAAGCCACCTCGCCCATGACGAACGGTTAGAATCGTTTCTTCTGACCTTTGTTTGCCTCCACCTTGCCGGATTGCCAAATTCCTGGTTTCCCATTGGCCAGAAAACAGCATATTCGTCATGAGTCCTTCTCTCGACGAATCTCGCTGCTTGCCTTTCAGGAATGGCTTCAATGTCTGGGGTAGTCGCAAGAAGCTCCAGCTCACCTTCTCCCTGAAGCAACTTATTCCCTCCCACAAACACAGTGCCGCAATGTTCACAATAAAGGAGTTCAAGAATTCTGTGCCCCTCATCCGAAATAATTCTTGCTGAATGATAAAGCTCTCCCACGGGGCAATGGTCAGCAGCGTTTTGGCGTGGCTTGATTGATGTCCACAAACCTTCTATGTTCCTGAAGAAATAGTGCAACCGGAAAGAGGGCAAGGTGTGCTGAATACCTCTCTTGTCGTAGAGGCTCCTTGCAACTAACAATCCTTGTACCGCTTTTATCCTTTCGCTTTCTTGGCCAAACAGTCCTACAGCAAAATCATTCAGTGAGACTGCACGAATCGTGTCATTCCTCTTGCAGGCATTCAGCATTCTAAGTTCAATATTTCTGCTAATCAAGCTTTCAAAAAATAGACGGGCGCTTGCGGTTCGCTTCCCGGTCAACAATCTGCAAGCTTCATTTATCACGTCATCGCTTAAATTCTTCGAGTTCTGCGCAAGATGCGTAAAGGGCGCAACAGGCAGGGGCTCGTTGTTGCCTTCCAGCTCCCGGACTGGTATTTGGTGGCCTTTAATTATTTCAAAATCATTGGCACCAAAAAAGTCATTTAAGAACGTCATGCTGTTTTCATCATCAGGCTCCAGGGATGCGCTCGATGCAAGTATGCGTAACTGAGAGTGGTTGGGATGGAGGCCAAGACGGCGCAAAAGCAACCTTATTAGATAAGCGACTTCAGCCCCAGCTGTCCCCCGGTATAAATGAAGCTCATCGACAATAAGATGAAAGATTCTGCTTTGTTTAGCTTCTTCCCTTTGAGCCTCGGGCAAGTCTTCGCAAGCTAACCAGGAGCGGGTCTTCTTAAAAATTCTTTCGTCAGACTCCCTCATCATCATAATGCCGAGCATAGAAAAGTTTGTAATGAGAATGTCAGGCGGGGCATCCTGCATGTCCCACCGGTTATGCATCTCAGCTCCTCCCATCCTGGGAAAATAAAATGTGCTCTGCTCTTTATCAGGATCGGGATTGTCAGGATCTGCGGCATAATCAGAGGCCGCTCTGGAAGCGGCTTCAACCTCCTTCATTTTCTCAATTAGCTTGTCAATTTTATCCTTGTTAAATCTTTCTCTTCCGCTCTGTGTTGGCCTATTTCTTTCATGTCCTGGCACAGGTGTAGAGCTGTTATAACGTCCCAAGTATATCCTGTTTCCTCCGGCGTTCTGTTCATACCACTTTCTCGTCCTGTCAGAGTCGAGCGCTTTCCTCAATCTTGTCAACTGGTCTTCAATAAGAGCATTCATTGGATAAAGAATCAACGCCCTGACAGCTGGAGGACGGATTTCATGACTCCGCTGTGGAATGCGGTAAGACCGTCTTAATCTCCTGTTTTCCTTGCAGTCTTCCTTCCATGTGTCATTTGTCCACCAGTCATAGAGGTGTGCATGCGGCTCACCTGGTGCCTGCCATCCGGTGATTTCCCTTGAAAGTTGTGCAAAAAGAGGGAGGAGGAAAGCTTCGGTTTTTCCAGAACCTGTGCCTGCCGTAACTACGCAATTGCGGCCTTCCAAAACTTTGGTGAGCATTTCAGCCTGATGAGAATGCAATTCGGAATCACTAAAAAGGCCGCACATAACTAGACTCTTAAACAGTTCACGGCTCGCTGCGCTAAGACCAGGTAAATGCTGTGCGCCAAGATCAATTATCTTTTTTCCACTGCTCATATAACGCGGGAGTGGAACTGTCAAAGGAACCCCCAAATACTGTTTAGATTCATCATATATAGCTATGTTCTTGCCGCAATTTTTTAATGTTAGGTATCTTCCCCAATCCCTGCTTATTTCAGAAGCCTCCACTCCATTCCATAACCAATGCATCTTTTGCTGAGTCAAAGGATCAGTATATTCAACCAACAAGTTTTCCTGCCGTTCATTGTTTTTGGGAAAGCGGAACCTTAGACCCTCTATGTCAAAGACCCTCTTTTTCCAGTTGATATCTTGTCTTGGTACAAAAACAAGCCTGGCTTCAATATCGTCTGTTGAAACAGAACCGATTGACATTTCCCATCCCGCCGGAGTTTCTGAAGATAAAACAGTTCCTGACCTGTTCGCAACATCTCTTACCGAATCAATGTCCGCGGCTTCGATAGAAATGACATCGGGCAGGCCGAGCCATTTCCTGGTTTGGCACTGCCGGGACATTCTCACCATATTTCTTTTGGCTGCAATTGCAGCCTTCACTCTTGCAAGTAGGGCAGGAGTTCTTGCCCCCGTTAAAAGGAACCTTGGCAATCCTAAGGAAGGCAACATTACCAAGGCAGGAGGGCACATGAAAACCTTCCTTGGGTCAAGATCAATTTCAAAATAACCCAAAGAATCGAGTATTCTGCTTATCAGGCTCCTGTGATTTACATCGGCTTCATCTTCAGCAGATTCAGGGCGGTACAGCGTCTTAAACAATTCCTTATACCTGGAAAAGGATACTTGCCCCATGCTGCTTAGAGCATATATTAATTCTTTAGACATTCCGGGCCGCCTCCTTGAACTTCACCCATTTTTGCCTGATAACGGGTATTTGAGGTTCTGTCATTTTTTTCCTGTTAATCCAGATGTACTTTTTCCACTTCTTGACGTCTTTCCCTTTTCCAGGACTAGCAGTCATGTGAGGAAGAGGAACAGAACTAATGCTTCTTCTGCAACATGAGACTTTCCACTTCTTCCTTCCCGTTCTTTCTATTGACCATACTGGTTCCCAGCCGGAAGGTAGGGGAACTTCCGGCCACTGGGCCACTTGTCCAGGAATATTACCAAGAAGAATCCGTGGCTTTGAGTGTACTGGCATTAGATCAAATGAAGGAAAACCGTTTCCAGTTTGTTCAACTACAGCCCCCCGTATCCGTGTACAATTAGATCCCTCAGAAAGAATTATGCCCTCAGCGCTGCGCCATGGAGTTTGATCAAAAGAACCAGACAGACGTGGTTCTTCTAAGCGCAATATCTTCTTTAGCTCGTCGTCTCTTGTCTTTGCCTCGATCCTTATTATCTCATTTGGCGGAATATCACTTGGCAGTTTCCAGGAATGCAAGCCATTTCCTTCGTTTCGCAATACCTTCCCGTTGACCGTGACACTTGCCTCTTCGGCAGCATTTTCCAAGACTATCAAAGGCGGGGCTGTGTACAAATAGGTATTCCCTTTTCTTAGTCTTACGCCACCGCGCAACAGGAGGCGTACAGAAGAAGATACTGTCAGAACATCTATACCTTCACAAGAAACTGACGCGTTTAGTCCCTTGAAAAGCGACCATCCGGGCGGCAAACCATGTACGTTAAATTCGTTGAAGGAATCGCAGCTGCTCTCACCCCAGCTGCGGACTTTGCTTGTAGCAATTCCAAATGTAGAAACGAAAAACGGGACCCCTCTTTCAAGCCTGTTTGTCTCGACCCATCCAGGCAGACCATCCGCTTTCCCGGATGTAAACAGCCTGGCGCTGTCTCCTTTGAGTGATGCCCTCCAACTGTTTTCATGGTCTTCAAACCGGATACCCCTTGTCCAGTCAATTGCTGCAGCGTCCAGTACTTCTGATTCTTGGTTCTTAAAGCTCTTTGACCAGCCCTGATATGCCTCTTCGCAATAGAAGGGTATCCCGGGGAATTGCTCGCATTGAAACGTCAAGCCATCATCCGGGTAGTCCCTGTTAGTTTTGAGCCGGAGACGGCACTTAACTTGTTGGGATACGGGATCGTATTGGATGCAGATCCTTAGTCTGCTGTTGATTGCTTGTAATCCGCCTTCCTCACAACCTTCCCTGGTCTCATCCAGTTGAACTGTACCATCCCATTCTTCAAGTTCGCCAAGGACCATCTCAACAAGGCTGTTCTTGAGGATTATGTCTTCCCCTTTTTCGATGTTGAGTACTCTGAGCGTTCTCTTTTCAAAGACTCTGTCTCCGTAGTAGCGCATGAGCTTCAACATGACCCGTTCAGAAGGAGGGGCTAAAGGATCTAAATCGGCAGCTTCGAAAAGAACGGGGAGACGTCTTTGCTCATCTTTAGAAATAATTGTCTGAGCTAAAGGTAATCCAACCTTCCACCACCCGCCCCGTATTCTTGCAACAAACCTCCCAAGCTCTTCATGCTTGTCTTCAACGGTCCATTTCTCAAGATCGTCCCAAAGATCGATCATCTTATCGAATGAAGGCAAACCGCTTATTCCATCGGCTTCGCCCAAGAGCTTACGCAACCGTGGATAATAGGCGCGGGGATCGAAATCCCCGTGAATGCCAGCGGCTAAAACAAAACAGGCCAGGTAAGAGATATAGGGCGGGTACTCCCTTCCCTTCTCCCTCCATCTTTCGAAAGCTCCTAAGGCCTTCTGGCAAAAACCTGAACGTGTGACCCACGGTGGGCCATTCTTGACACTTTCTACAAAATCATCGACTCCACAGCCATTTGCCTTGCCAATCTCTGCCAAGATTTCATCATTTACGTACAGCAATATCTCTTTTCCGGCATGTTCCTCATTGAAAAAATGCCTCGCTATTGAATCATTCCATTCTAAATATTCCATTTGAACCTCGTTTTAGGCCAACGCCTTATGACGCAGTACTGCCATTCCCTATATCCGGAGAATTCCAGAGCTGTGCTTAGTAAACCAAATTGAAGTATCTCCCTGAACATTTTTAATATTTATCTGGTGTTTCCGAAAACTTCATAGGTCCTGAAACACAACTAACTAAACTTACAACAACAAGAATTAAAAACATTACGGAACGTACAAAATATCGGAAAAAAGTTCCGTTTTTTACTATACACCATAGTTGAGCTTGTTTGCCGCCTTCTTCTTCCTTCCCATTGTCATATCGGAGTACCTCGCCGTAGTGCGAATATCTGCATGGCCGAGCCTCTCTTCAGTTGTCTATCTGACATGTGCAAAGAACTTCTCAAATATATTATAAGAAAGCCTGGTATTTGTCCATAACAGCTTTCCCGTACCCCCTTCAAAAAACTGTTCCTTCTTTACCTTTGGTTCGGTCTATCTTGTCTCATGACCAAGGCTGTTAGAATTAGAGAGCAATCATCCCTGTGTCACGCAAAACGGGGATTGTGCTTGGCAAACCTAAATATGGGTATATCGAAGTCGACCTGAAGATCACGCTGGACGTGATATCAAGCTTAAAAATGGTGTCAAAAAAGTGTCAGTCGCCACTAGTAAACCACTTTCCAGAATCTATATTGTTATATTGTTATTTACCTAGTCACTTGTTAACCACTTGTAATCCTCGTTTTCGGCTAAAAAGACCGCCTTAAGGCCTTGTCATTAAAGCACTTAAAACCGGAGCATCAGACTGTCGATCCGATGCTCACGTTTGAATGTACATTTCGTCCATAGCACGGTAACACCGATTATGAAAGCCTTAAATATATGTGGCTTAAATTTCAAGGAGGTGAGGGAATGGACTATATAATCAACACAATAATGGAACAGATAAAGTGGAAGGTTTTGCATTCAAAGGGCTTCAGATTTGTCCGATTGAGTGATACTGCCATGCTGGTTTTAAGGGGCAATAAAAGTTTAAGCATAGAGTACAATGAGGACAGCGACCTCTATAACTTGAGCAAGAGCGGAGCCAAGCAACTCACGAAAGCGAAGACCAAGAAAATAAAGGATGTACGCTGCGACCGACTGGTGGAAATCATTGCAGAGTACTTCAACATAAAGGATGCGAACTACGAGGGCAGCCCAGGTAACTGGGGGAACACAGATTCTGTAACCTGTGTAATATGTGGTAAATGGATAAGAAAAGGCTGCGAGAGCTTTGTTTGCGGCACTCGTGTGAACGGGCCAGTTCATAGGAAGTGTTTGTTAAGGAAGGTTGTAGAGGAAGATTAATGCAGCAAATAAATCTAATTGCTTTCTCTACGGTTTCCATCGGAGAACAAGCTAATTCTAACCGCCAGTGCTTGGTTAAAGCGGTTCTAGGCTCAACTTGTTAACCACTTGTAACCCTCTTTCTGACGCAAATATAATCGCTTGTAACCACTTTTGTATCAACATGTTATAAGCAGACTCGAGGACTGAAAATCTGTTGCTCGTTATAAACAATCGAATCGGATCAGCAAGCAAAGAATTTATTCAGTCGGGCTGCTCCCCAATCCATTGTTCTGATAATTGAACCACTTTTAAAATTGCCCTTGAAGTTGCCCTCAAATTGCCCTCAAAATCCATCACGAGATAGTAAAAAATCGTGCAAGAATAGTAAATCAACAAGACAATTTAAATCCTTGCTATCATTTGAATTAAGCTGTAAAATCAGGTTATTGAGTACTTTACAAAGAGAGGGCAAAACGAATCCCGCCCTCTCCGTTACATTGGGCCTATCCTGTCAGTATTACTACCTTTGTGCAAGATTCTACGAACTGAACAACACCCGATTCTATCGGATTGATTCCTTCGCTGCCCCTTACTATGCCCCGCAGTTCATACATGAAACCCCTTACTGACACGCTAATCTAATTAACGGGTGACCCAAGTGGGATGTTTTTGGGGCCAAAACGCCCACTATAAAGACGATGTCATGCAGCGTTTGCCGGCGATGTGTAAGTATTCCATACGGGGCGGCGAAATCTTTACAGGGCAGGTGAGTACTTACCCAGTTTTGTCCGGGGACGTATGGCTATATGGTGTTTGCGACTCGGCTGTTCGCCAAGAGCCTTTTATAATGTCAGGCACGAAGTCCACGAAGAACAGCAGGCCGTAAAAAACCGCGCCTATTCCGATGCATAAAAGATGAGTCGGCAAAAACGTTATTCCGTACAACATCAGGTCAGGCTGACGCAGACCAAAGCCAAACATCATAACAGGCGCGATAACAAAGACCGAAACAAAGGCCAAAACCCCCATTAAAATTAATCTTTTTTTCTTTGCGTCCCGGCTTATCACCGGATTGGTGAAATACCGGGGATAAACCGAAAGTGCCCAGTAAAATGAGGCGGCAAGGACCATAAACAGCGATGGAATCCCGATCGCCATGTTCCTCAATAACAGCACCTCAATCAAATATATCCCGATAATAAAATTCAAAAGATAATATACCCTGTTGCTCCTGACGGCTAAATTAAGATAAAACACGACAGTTCCCAAAACCAGATAGTGAAAGACAACCGCTGCGAACTCCAGATACTTGCCCGCCATAACCGTCTCTACCTGTCCATAGCCCATCGTCATCTCGCCTATAAAGGCAAACAGCAGGTTAATGCCGAAGAACGCGGGCCAGTTTGCATAGAGCCTCTTCGTCCTTGCATAAAACCACACAAAGTACAAGACAAAGGCCGCTTCCGCCCCGGCCGACAGGACAAAATCAATGTCCTTCCTGCCCTGCTCGAAGTAATCCTGTATCACAAAGATCCCGACAAAGGCCAAAAAAAACAAAACAACCAGCACCCCAACAAGCCCGCCTGTCTTTATAGAACTATCGTATCTCATAACCGTCATCCCAAACGAAGCGTATGTCATTCTAAAGAATTTCAAATATACAATATCAAATCGTAAAATCCCGCGACTTGTACTTCGTAGCCCTGTCCTCCGTCTCGTCCGTCGTAGCTTTAGCGAAGATGGAAGCTCATGCGAAGGAGAAACCCGGGATCCAATATCCATCATCTCTGAAAGCGTGTTTTATGTCAAATACATTTTTAAATCATTTGCTTATTTATTCTTATGGGTTTCACCCAAGTCATCTCTTCGCCGTCAAAGCGGCACGAGTTTCTTCCGGCTGCCTGTCGCATTCATTGCGCGAGCCTCTTGGGCTCATGACGTGTGTCGCGCTTAGACCGCCGTTGATGAAACCGATTTTACTTTAGGTTCCTTGTAATCTTCGTTTCGCGTCAAAACCCAAAAACTTGCCTCCGCTAAATGCCTGGCAACTGCACCGACCGCCTTAGCGTGCCCTTTTCGCTGGCGGATACGACGATACAGTTGACTGGTATGCCGCAAGGCTAAGCTGCCCTTTGATGTAGGTTCGCAGATTTTGTCGCGATTCGCTCCGGCTGAAACAGTCGTTAAATTTCTCCAAAAACTTGTTCAATTCTCTACCCATGTTTTTGATTTGTTTGATATCCATATCGATTCTCCTTATAAATGTCATATTCATAAGGAGTTGTCGACATAGGGATTTTTATTTCTTGAGCTTGATTCGCGCTGTAGTATTAGTCTTTTGGTTGTATTGTGGTTGTATGGATTTTCCTCACTTTTTAAGGCCGCGAAAGGGGAAAAGGAGTGGGTTGTTGTCTGGATGGGCTTTTTGTGCTAGTCGTAGACATTATTTACATAATTTTTGCTTGCTCATATCATTTGAAAACATGAAAATAGTAGTATCAAACTTATCTCAAGGGATTAAAGAATGGTAGCTTTGGAATGGTAGCTTTGAAAAATATCCCCATCATACTACTTTACATTTTTATCTTAGGCCAGGTTCAGGCGGCAGAACCAAAGGCTAAAGTTGATGTGCAGGTTGAGGGGAAGAAAAGCAAAAAAGAAAATCTGCAAACAGCTATTGCTGATGGTGATATTGACAAGGTCAAGAAATTTATTGAAGAAGGTGCTGATGTAAATGCTAAAGATGAAATTGGACGTGTACCTCTGCATTTTGTGAAAAACAAGGCGGTAGCTGAATTACTCATCGCTAAAGGAGCTGATGTCAACGCAAGGACAAAAGATGGTTCGACATTGCTTCATACCATGGCATGGAATGGCAATAAGGAAATGGTTGAGCTTTTGCTTGAAAATGGGGCAGATGTCAATGCAAATCACAACAAAGGTCACACTCCTCTACACTTTGCGGTCAGAACCGGCAACAAGGAAGTAGTCAAGCTTCTTCTTACCAATGGGTCCCGGGTAAACACCAAAGATGAGTGGGGCTATACGTCTCTGCACTGGGCAGTTAAAAAGGGTTACCGGAATATAGCTGAACTGCTGCTTGCTAATGGAGCAGATGCCAGTGACAGCAACTGGCCAATGTATGTCGATAAAAAAAGAGGCTTTCGATTCAAGTATCCACAGTCCTGGAAGATAACAACAGGACGCCAACTAATAAGGCATTACCGTGATACCTTTATTGCTCTGAATGGTGCTGCCCAAGAGAATTTGTGGATTACGCAAAAAGAAGTTAGCCCTGGCAGTTGGCTGTACAGTGACAAAACAGTAGCTGACCAATTACCAAAAGGTTGTGTCTATATGGATATTGGTTGGTGGGAAGGGCCTCCGGGGCCTCGCTTTGGGCCAGGAATTACAGAAATGAGTTCGAACAACCTTGCTGACTTGTTGGCAGAAGCACCGGAAGAACCGACTTCCGATTCCAGGCTCACCACCCGAAAACTGGAATTCAGTAAATGGGGCAGACGATGGAGCATTTTTGTATATTTCCGTGAACCAGTCAGCAAGAGTAACAAGGCTGAAATTGAAAAGGTGCTTAAAAGCTTCAGATTTGAGGCTAATCCTGTGGGAGATGGGATTTGGGCAATATGGAAAGCCCGTCAGCATCTACCTTCCGAAGCTGAGCCGGATACATTCGTTCGAGAAGGGGGAAACGAATTCAGTCATGTACAGACAGAGAATAAAGGCAACGATATTTATGTAACATTCACGAAGGCATATCCAGAAAAAAAAGACCGGAGAAAAACCTGGAAATACAGGGTAACCGATTCTGGTAAAGTAATCCCAATTACCAAAGAGGAAGGCTTCGTTCGAGATAACAACTCACAAGAGTCCACCATCAAATGGATAGATGAAGAGTCCGGAGAGGAGTTGTTTGATATCGGCGATATTGTCCGGTTTGACTGGAACAAACAGGTTTTTGAGCTTACCCGACGAAGTGCTATGGATTTTATGGCAGAATTAGGCTCTTTGGGCGTATATGGTCGTAAATTTATTCTTAAAGATGGTATGACGGTTATATACGATGGGACATTAGTTAATCCCATTTCTTCATTTGCATTTGTTGGTCCAGTTATTAGAAGTACACTGCCTGATGACAATGTTAAGCCACCATTATTTAAGATCGGAGGTGGTTATCCCAGAGATTCTGCAAAAGGAGATAGTCGTTTTTCAGGACGTCTAAACAAGGTATTGAATCAAGCTGGGCTACTTGGTGAGATTGATCTAAAGAATCCACCCGCGCTAATAAAGAAAGATTCGCATGGCTGGTATGGTATAAAAGGTGGACTGCGTGTCTGGGTGGATGTTTTCCCTGAGACATTTCGTCTTCGCCGAACGGCCAGAGCTCATATTCATATAACTGGAATTAAATATCCTGATAAAAATCATGTGGTTGATGTTAATGCAACATTGATTTCGAAGGACGGCAAAGGCACATTCTCAACGAAAAAGGTTTTTCCGTTTCATGATTCCGGCTGGAAGAATATTTACGTCTTAGAAATGAATCCCTGGGAAGATACGGAAGGTTCGAGTGGTAGAGTAAAACCGGAGGGCGCAAAGCTAAGCATCGAAGTTTTCACGAGAAGAGTGCTGGATGAACTAACTAAGACTTATTCAGAGCTAATTGACCGCGTGAAAACAGATGCTATCAATGTGTGGGTCGAACCCGGCACCGAAAAAGTTAATGAGCCTTACGGTGTTGACCCTAATTGCCAGGAATGTGATTGATTTCGCGGTGTTTCTGAATTTGGAATTGAGAATGGTTGTGAGTTGAGGGTTACGTGTACGTCGCCGTGGTGGGCGTGACCCAGGTTAGAAGTCCGCAAACAGCAAACATATGGTCAAAATACTCATCGCTTTTTGCAAATTTTTTAAGTCTTTGATATTAAAAGTCTTATAGATATGCCATTTTTGTGATTTTGCACGCTATTTAGTGTTTTGGTTGTAGTACGATTGTAGTGTGACGAGACTGTTCTATCTGAGTCTTCGTCTATCATTAGAAAAGGGCTGGGAGCGTTTAGGTCCACAGCCCTTGAAAGTTGTAGTTGTTATTCTATTCCCATGGCCAAAATAAACGCAAAAGTAGAATCATGAAGCCGGATTTTTCCAACGATTATGAGCCGGGTGTCGGCGTTGCATCGGTCCATTTGGCTACGTCGTTGCCGTAACTTGAATCGCTGGTTTTATGCAGCGAATCTCCACCCCCATCAGGATCGGCCGGCCAGGGGTCGTTATAACCCAGCTCGCGGAAGTTTTCGCCATGATAGCCGTCGCTGTAGTTTACCCTGTCAATGCGAATATACGGCACAAAGCCGGAAGGTTCAGGTGTTCCGGGCTTGGATATCTGGATCTTTTCACCGGCGTTATTTAGTCTTCCGGCGAGCCATTCGAGTACAGTTACACCAACAGACCCAAACGCGTTCTCAAAGGCAACTTTATTCTTTACCAGTAGCATATATGCATCGCTGGCGAGGTTGGTGCCTGAGGGGATGTAGTATTCAATGCCGCCGGACTCATCGGTCAGTAGCCAGTCGTCAAGAGCGACGGTTGTGCCGGAGATATTCTTAATCTCTACGTACTCGGCATAGCTGTTCGAGTCAGGCGGATGGTACATAATTTCGGTTATGACAATCGGGCCGACCTTCGGGCTTCCGTTTGGTGAACTGGAGCTGGCTGAAGCCATTGACACAAAGTCAACGTCATAACCTGCTGCGGCGCTCTTTGTGTATCTGCCGAAGCTGACACCATCCTCGGAGGCCTTGAAATCTTCCTTCGTGCAGAAGCCGCCTGCAAGTACACCGCCTGAGCCGGAACACAGATACGCGGTTTCGCCGAGTTCACTGAAGGCAAACTGCACATCGGAGCCGGGGTCGAGATAGTTGCCGAAATGGTCATCCTGCGTAAAGACTACGTAGCCGTTTGGATCGATTGTTACCGGTGCTGATACGCCTATCTGGTATCTTTTAAAGTTGTTGTCATTGTCGCTGAGGAACCAGCCGGTGATGTCGATAGTAGAGCCTGTGGTATTGTGCAGCTCTATCCAGTCCTCAGGGGGACTATCGGTATGTGTCATCACCTCATTGATGATAATGTCTCCCGGCGAGGCCACATGACCGGTATCGTTATCTGCGGGTGTGCCTCCTGCTACGCTGCTGGGCTGCCAGTATTCGGCGTACTCCCAGCTATTGGGGTCGGGATTTGTCGGGTCGATGATGTTGAGCGAGAAGTCGGCGCCATCGGTTATCGGATACCAGCCGTCTTTGAAGCGGAAGTTGTGTATGGTCTGGCCGAGTGCGTCCTGCAATTCGATTCTTTCGCCGGCGTTGTTTATTGCACCAACAAATTCGCCTGCTAAAGTACCGCTGAAGCTCGGATAGCGCAGGGCAAAACTTGCTGCGTTTCTGACGACCACGCAATAACCGCCGGCAGGCAAGGGCAAGCTCGGGAAGGTAAAGTCGATACCATCGGTGAATTTGACGAGATTCAAATCTATTCCTGAACCACCGATGTTTTTGAGCTCGACGAACTCGTGGTTGGGGTCGTTGACATTGTACATAATCTCGGTGATACGGAGGTTCTGGGCGACGGGACCGACGGCAAATACAGCTTCATTGAGGGCACTCCAGTCGCCGTTATACAGTACTCTGGCCTTTATCTGTTTGGTGTCGCTGAGTATGAACGGCAAGGTAGTAGATGCGCTACCTGAGACTGCGCCGCCCTGGAGGCGCGGGTCGGAGCCGTCTGTGGTGTACCAGATTGTGCCGCCGCCGGTTTTTGTCATTGTCAGACTCGCACCGGCCGGGGCGTAACCGCCATGCTGATAACCGCCATTGATATTAAACACAGGAGCGTCAACGTTAGGGTACAGGTCAATAGCACGGTATTGGTTAAGAAGTATGGCTGTACGGACGGACATGAAGTCATCAAGAATCCAATTGAGTGCTGGTATCCAGTCGCCGTCACGGGTATATGGAAGATCACCGTGTTCTTCCATATTACTATCACCCCAACGGGCCGATTCGCCGATGATGGCATCGTATATCTCGTTGGCGCGACGCATCCATCGTTGGGCGCATGGCCCCGGAGTCATGAGTCCGTTATTGAAGAAATGGCGGTGCAGATGATCAGCAAATAACAGGCGGAACTCAGCGTTATCACGTAAAGCATTATAGAGGTATCTGGGAGAATCCTCGTGGTCTGCTGTTACCATATTTAAGTTCACATCAAAGAAGGCATATTCGGTGTCCCAGACGAATAACCTGTATCCGGCGCCCGGGATGCGTCTTCGGCCGGCATACCAGTTCGATTCGGCCCAGTCCGTATTTTGGGTATAATGTTCAACGATGACGAAATCAATCAGGTTCTCCACGTCAAGGTATTCCTGGATATCTTCGTAAGCCGACTGGGACGACAGTCCTGATTCAGCTATATCCATCATCGCGTTCCAGGCCTGACGGTCACCATCGACGGCTTCTCCGCTGTTAAGGGCATCCCAATCTTCCCTTT
>Ga0114922_10000273_pt1 | contig 49574 bp, 32 predicted proteins | sample AartaG_FD_100975 | JGI IMG/M metagenome (GOLD analysis project Ga0114922, IMG submission 100975) | Deep subsurface microbial communities from Aarhus Bay to uncover new lineages of life (NeLLi) - Aarhus_00045 metaG | ecosystem: Environmental > Aquatic > Marine > Oceanic > Sediment | place... | reverse complement strand
AGCGGGTGAGCGTCAACAGCCTGGGGGATGAAGGGAACGATGATAGTTTCTGCGGCTCCCCCAGCGCCGACGGCCGCTATATCGTGTTCAACTCAATGGCCACGAACCTGGTGCCCGGAGGCCGAGGGATGCAGGTCTACCTCCGGGACCAAGCCGCGGGCACCATCGAGCTAATCAGCGCGAGCAACACCGGGGAGAGTGCAAACGCGGACAGCGGCTTCCCTGTGATCAGCCCCGATGGCCGATATGTCTTGTTCAGCTCCGACGCCTCCGACCTCGTACCCGGGGACACCAACGACTGGTGGGACGTCTTCCTGCGCGACCGACTCCAGGGCACCACCGAGCGCGTCAGTCTGAGCAGCAGCGGAGAGCAGGGAAGCAGCCCCGGGGACGTGGAGTTCATGGTGCCCTTTGGCGGGATCAGCGCTGATGGCCGATACGTCGTCTTCCACAGCGATGCCGTAGGGCTCGTGCCCGCAGATACGGACGACTTGAGCCAGGTGTTTCTGCGCGACCGCGTTGCGGGCACGACGGAGGTGGTCAGTGTGACCATAGGCGGGGAGCCTGCCTATGCGCAGTTACCTTCTTCGATCACCGCCGACGGGCGATGTATCGGGTTCAACTCCCGCGTCCACGACCTCGTCCCCGCGGACACCAACGATTGCAGGGACGTGTTCGTGTGGGATATGGACGCTCGGTTCCACGACGTGCCGAGCTGCTACTGGGCCTTTCCCCACATCGAAGCCTGTGTGACTGCTGAGTTCGTCAAGGGCTACGACGACAACACCTACCACCCCAAGTACGACGTCTCTCGCGCCCAGATGGCCGTCTACATCTCCCGCTCACTCGCCGGCGGCGACGGCAATGTGCCCGACGGCCCTGGCGAAGCTACCTTCGACGATGTTCCCACCGGCCACTGGGCATTCAAGTACATCGAGTACTGTGTCGCCGAGGACATGGTGCAGGGCTTCGACCCCGACACCTACGGCCCAACAGTAACCGTTGCTCGCGACGCGATGGCGGTGTTCATCTCCCGCGCCGTGGCCGGCGGTGACGCTGGTGTTCCCGACGGCCCCGCCGACGCCACCTTCGACGATGTACCCACCGACCACTGGGCATTCAAGTACGTCGAGTACTGCGTCGCCAACGGCATCGTAGAAGGCTACGACGCCGACACCTACGTCCCCGCTGGCACCGTCTCCCGCGCCCAGATGGCCGTCTTCATCTCCCGCTCCTTCGACCTGCTGTAGGGCGGGGACACCGATCCCCGCCAGCCGCTGCCGTTCTGTAGGGCGGGCATTCCCATGCCCGCCGTCCCCCGCCGTCATTCTGAGCGAAGCGAAGAATCTTGCTCTCAACCGCGCGGCAGCCCCCGCTTTCTCAGCGTGCCGACGTAGTGTGGCATACTAAGGTAGCGCTGCCCTCTTGTGTGAGCGGACGTCTGCTGCGGACATCTTGAGATGTCCGCACAATGTCCAAACATGTCCAAAATGTCCGAGTTGACCAAATGGACATGTTTCGGTCAACGGACGGACAATGGACATCTTTGGCCATATCGCGGACATTTTCTAAGCCCTCTCAGATACCCTCAGAGCCGATGGACATGTCCGGACAATCAGCGAATGACCGGGAATTGTCCATTGTCCCACTCCTACAGGAGTGCTCCAACACTCCCACAGGAGTGCAATCACACTCCAGGAGGAGTGCACAACCAGGGTATCGCCACGTCTGGGATAAAGACAAGCGTTAGCTAGCTCTACTACCTGTGCAGCTACGCTGCCGATCTAGCTACACTACCAGAGGTGAATGAGCTGGTCCACGGGCGCGTAATCATCCCGCAGTGTGGGCACATCATCGGTCCGCACCCGCGTCGTTACATAGTCCTTCAGCCGCTCTCGCAGCTTGTCGTCCTTGATGGTCTTGCCCTGCATCTGTGCCGCGCGGTCCGCCAGCGTGGCCCGTGAAATCTGCTGGCTCTCCTTCATGGCGAACACTTCGAGGTTCACGAACTCGAACCCGCTCTCCGGCACCTTGAACACGTGCACCTGCGGGAAGACCTCTCTCGTGGTGCGGTACACGGACCGGAAGAAGCTGCTCCTCGACCCGGTGAGCCGCCCCACCACGTTGTTGACGAACACCCCGTTCGGGTTGAGGTGGCCGCGCACGATGGTGAAGAACTCCTTCGTGGTGAGGAAGAACGGGACCGTATCCGCGTAGTACGCGTCGAGCAGAATCAGGTCCCACTTCTCCTTGCTGCGGCGCAAGAACATCCGGCCGTCGGACTCGTGTATCGCAAGGCGCGGCCCGGGGCGCACCTCGAAGTGGCGCTCGGCGATCTTGATCACATCCCCATCGACTTCCACCGCGTCCACCGTCACGTTGGGGTAGTCCCGCACGAATCGCTTCGGCACGGTACCGCCGCCCAGCCCGATCACCAGCACCCGGCGGATGTTCGGATTGAACAGGAAGGCGAGATCGACGTAGTCCGCATAGGGCAGCCCGCGTCCGTGGCGATCCGCCAGCAGCATTTGCGTGTGATAGATGTTGTCGGCCCGCAGCCACCGCGAGGTCTCGTCTTCGGTGACGAACAGCCGGTGGTAGGGGCTGTTGCGCTCGAGCAAGGTGCGCTCCCCGGCATCGGCCGGCGAGGATATACTGCACAGCGCGAGCAGGGCGACGGCCGCCGCCGTCGCCGACCGGGGCTTGCGCACCGCGGCCGCGATGGCCCCTGCCACGATCAGGAGAGCGCCCAACAGATAGAGGATCGTGGGGACCCTGAACCACGCGATCAGATAGAACGCGGTGCCCAGCGTGCCCGCGATGCTGCCGATGGTGGACACCGCGTAGACGACGCCGGCCGTGCTCCCCAGGCGACTGATGCTCTGCGCGGTCAGCCGGATCACGAAGGGAGAAGTGACAGCCATCAGCATCGCCGGCGCGAAGAAGAGAATGGCGCAAGCGATCAGCGGGTCGGCTCGGGGGCCGAAGTCGTGGAGCACTATCGCGTCACACACCGCCCAGGCGAGGGTATGCGTCTCATCGACGCCCTTCACCGGCAGTGCCAACACCAACACAAACAGGCCGGCGCCGAAGAGAAAGGCTGACAACAGCAGAGAAGTGGTCCAACGATCCACCAGTCTCCCTCCCAGGTAGTAGCCGATGCTGAGCGCGCCGAGGAATACCCCAATCAAGCTGGCCCACACAAATATGGTCTGGCCGAAGTGCGGCGCCAGCAGGTAGATGCCGACTATCTCGAGTGCCATCAGGATGCCCCCTGAGAGCAGCGCCACCAGCAGCAGCAAGAGGTTCTGCATTCCGCTCCTTGGCCCTCGCCTCCGGGTCCCGCCCCCCCTGTACTTGAGATTCCACGCGGCGTGGGCCGTTCCTCCGTGCGGTCCCTCCGGGGCCGGGCGGACCGAAATCCAGCGAGTTCGAAAACAGGCGGAATAGAAACATTCCCACTTTCGTCTTAGAACCGTAACAGGCGGAAGGTATAAACTAAGTGTAAGAAACACCGAGTGAGGCCTGATTCCCAATACACGCCCCGTCCGTCACGCTAAAGTGACGACACCCGTCGGAGCCGAGTTTCGGCTCCGACGGCGCGTGTGAGGGATCGCCGGAGAGGTTGGATGCGTGGGCCGATGCGCGGCCGGAGCGCAAGGTAGAGATGCCTGCAGCGCCCAATACTCTCGCAGGCCGGGCGTCGCGGCCGAACCAGCGCAGGGCAGAACGCGGGAGGGCAGGGCAGATGAAGCTTCGGGACATCGTGCTGGAGCAGATCCATCACAGAGAGACGAGTCCGATTCCGTTTACACTCCCGTTCGAGGAGGGAGTTGATAAGCGGCTGGACGAGCACTATGGCGGGACCGCGTGGCGGGAGCAGATCCCGCGCTACATCGTGCACGTCACGACAGTCGATGAGGACCGCAAGGTCAGCATCGATGAGACGCATTACCGGGATGGCTTCGGGTCGGTGTGGAGCACGGCCGGTCGTCCCTTCCACCTGGAGAAGCCGGGCCTGGGATCGCCCAGCTTCGACGACTATGAGTTCCCGCGCGCCGAGACGTTCATCGAGGCCGAGCGCCGCAGGTGGTCCATGGAGGAGTGCGCGCAGCACCCGGACAGCTTTCGGGTGGCCAGGTTCGGATGGGGCGTGTTCGAGCGGTCGTGGAACATCCGGGGGTTCGAGGAAGTGCTGGTTGACGTGATCTCCAATCCGGACTTCTACGAGGAGCTGCTGGACCGCATCACCGCGCTGCACCTGGAGTTCGTCGCGGCGAGCGTCGAGCTGCCGGTGGACGGGATCATGTTCTCCGACGATTGGGGCGACCAGAGAGGCGTGCTGATCGGACCCGAGAGGTGGCGGAGATTCTTCAAGTCGCGGCTGGCGAAGCTGTACCAGGCGGCGCACGACGCGGGGAAGCTGACGTTGAGCCACTGCTGCGGGAGTGTTGAGGACATAGTGCCGGACCTCATCGAGATCGGATTAGATGTTCTGGAGAGCATTCAGCCGGAGGCGATGAGTCCCTACGAACTCAAGAAGAAGTGGGGCGACAAGATCACCTTCTGGGGCGGGCTGGGGTCGCAGAGCACGATCCCGTTCGGCACGAGGCAAGAGATATTCGATGAAGTTGAACACCTGTGCCGCGAGATGCCGCGCGGGGGTGGATACATCCTCGCACCCGCGAAGGAGCTCCAGCCGGAGACGTCGGGCGAGAACGCAGCGGCCGTGCTGGAGGCGTTCCTGAAGTTTACCGGGCACGTGTAGGGCGGCATCGAGCTCGGAACGGCGAAAGACCGGAGGGCGAAGTTCTTCGCCCTCCCGACCGGAGTGATGCGGGGAACCGGCCGGTGATTCGTCCCCCGGTACCCCCCTCGCTCGCGTTTGGCGTTGGCTGATGGAGGACGGTGGGTGGTGTGGCGGGAAGTGGGAAGATGCTTCGGCAGCCCTGGCCGGGCAGGCACGCTACCGAAGCAACGAAAAGCGCCCGACGCATACACGACGGCCAACCGTCTTGCGCTACCTCGACGCCTCAACCATGACGAGCCGCACCTTGCTCTTACCTTCCTGGAACAGCAGCGCTCGCCCGCCAAGCATCCAGTGGACAGGCGGAGGATTGAAGAACGTGCTTGGGGACGCATCGAAGCGCCGTGAGGTCCCATCCGCGAGCTGGTAGACCACCAGCCCCGCCGCCTTCGGACTCCTGGCGTCGCTACCCTCCGCCCACAGCACGACAGCAAGGCGTTCCCCCTTGGGAGAGACAATGGCCGCAAGAGGCAGTCTGTTGAGTGTTACCGCTGTCTCCTCCACAGTGCCGTCAGGTCGCAGGCGCCACACGACTACGGGCGCAGAATCGGCTGTCTCACCAGACTCCCTGTCTCGGACTTCCATGACGATTACGTCCCCACTGGCGCGTGCGACACTCAGCTCAGCGAGCGATCCGGCCGTCATGAGCTGTTGCCTGCTCAGTGTCGGCCAGTCCACAGCTTCCAGGAGTTCGTCGCCGTCTTCGGGTGGGTGCGAAATAAGGTAGACTCGTCGGCCGCTGGTTGCCCATTCCAGATCAAGAGGCAGGTGGCCGGGACGCGTCAGGACGATCTCGCTGCCGACCCGTGCGGGGCGCGGTACAGCGATCGCAACTGCCTCTGTTGAGATGATCTTTGGGAACTCCCCATACTTGAGCGAGATATAGGCCAGAGCGTTGCCGTCCGGGCTCCAGCTGAGCTGTATCTGGCACAGGTCCTCCGAAGGCGTTACCCGTGTCCACATCTCGTCGCCGTCGCCGACGAATACGCTCGACCAGACGGGCGTGCTGTCCCAATGCCGTTCTACGACCGCGCATCGCCCGTCCGCGGAAACCGCGATGCAGGTGTCCAGGAACCCGGGCACCGGAGAGGGGCTCTCTCCCAACAACGTCGCTTGACGCGTAGCGAGATTGAGACGCAACACGCGCATCACGGCTGCGGATGCCGATGGCCACGCGTCACCACCGATTCGCTCCCAGATGAAGGCCTGCTCCCGCCCTTCGATGGTAGCTGCCGCCAGCGCCAGGATCTCACCCTGTGACTGATAAACAATGCCCGCGGCGGGGATGGAGGGCCCGCCTGCATTCTGCTGCGGTGAGCCACACCCCGCGAGGAAAAGGGCGAGGCAGGCTAGCGCGGCCCCGCGGAAGGGGAGGTGGCCCGGCAGGGCATTGTTGTGGGGTTGGGTCATAACCGTCTCCAGACGCGCTGCGGCGGTACGCGGACCGGGGGGCGAAGCTCCTCCTGCCTTACGGGTTGTGCGTCCGCAGGTCCCTTCCAACTCTATTATAGCATGTGGTGTCAGGTGTCAAGAGGAGGTGGGGAAAAGGCAGGAAGTTGCTGCGTTTTTGTTGTGGTCGGTTGAGGGTGATTTGCGCGGGTCCCTAAGTCCGCCTGGGGCGGACCGGGATGGCGGCCGCCATCCCGGCCGGCCTGCAGCCGGCATAGGGACTCCTGCCCTACCCTCTTCGAGCAAGATCCTTCGCTGCGCTCAGGATGACAGAAGGAGCGGGGTTCGGTGACCCCGGCCTACAGTTAGCCCGGGCAGGCTTTGAGGTAGTCGAGGAGGTCGTTCATGTTGGCGGTGGCGAGGGCCACCAGATCGTCGGCGGCGCCGTAGTAGACGCGCAGCTCGTTGGTCTTCCGGTCGAGCACGGCCCCGGTGGGGAAGACCACGTCGTCCACATCGCCGACGCGCTCGTAGGGCGCTCGTGGGCCGAACACCCATTCATCAGAGCGCCGGATGATGTTGCAGGGGTCATCGAGGTCGAGCAGGGCGAGGCCCACGCGGTAGATACTGCCAGAGCCTGTGGCTCTCACGCCATGGTAGATAATGAGCCAACCCTCCGGGGTTTCGATGGGCTGGGTGCCCAGGCCGACCCTGCGTCCGTCCCACCATCCGGGCCTGGTGGGGAGGAGGACGCGGTGGTCGCCCCAGTGCTTGAGATCCGGTGAGAAGGAAATCCAGATATGTGCCTCTCCTCGGATAATGGGCCGATGGATGAGCCCGTAGCGGCCCTGGAAGCGGCGGGGGAAGAGAGAAGCGTCCTTGTCCTCGGGCGGCACCAGGGACCCGTATTTCTCGAAGGTGCGGAAGTCCTTGGTAGTGGCGAGCGTGACGAGCGGCCCGCCCGGGGAGAAAGAGACATAGGTGATGGCGTATTCTTGCCTGTCTTCAAGCCAGACGATGCGCGGATCCTCCAGCCCCCACTGCTCTTCTCGGTGCTCGCGTTCCGACATTAGCGTGGGCTGAGGTTCTATCCGCCAGTCGGTCTTGCCATCCTTGCTCCTGGCGGCCGTGAGGTGAGAGAATCCCCGGAGGTCTTCCACCCGCACCAGCAGCAGGGTCTCCCCATTCACCTCGGCGGCCCCGGGATTGAAGACAGAGCTCGTGGGATAGGGCCACTGCTCCGGCGTGAAGATGGGGTTCTTCTCATAGCGGGAGAAGAGAGATTGCACTCGCTGGTGGTTGGCGATGGTGTCGGCCCAGTCTTGTCGGTCTGGTTCGGCCATTTGGCTTCTTTCTCCGGCGGCCCACAGGCCGCACAGCCCTTGGTAGCGCAATGATACATGGTGCGCTGCTGCTTGCCAAGGCGTGCTGTCGCCAGGGTGTGACCGCAAGTTCCGGGTGTGCGGGGGAGCGGGGCCGGAGATTCGTTCCGGGACTGAAGTCCCGAAACACCATAATACAGGGAATGAACTGGCCCTGGCGAAGGCTGCGCCGGACGGCACAGGAGGGTCGCCGGGGTGTTCTTCTTCATTCCGCTGGGAACGACGCGGCCGCGATGGCGGGTGCCGTACTTCACCTACGGGTTGATGGCGGTGACCGTGGCTGGCTTCGTCGCGCAGATGAGCGCGGAAGAGCCGTTGAGCGCCGCGTTCAACTCGGCGCATCCCTCTCTGTCGGGCTTGATTGCCTCGGTGTTCATGCACGGCGGGATCATCCATCTCGCCGGCAATATGCTCTTTCTCTGGCTGTTCGCCACGCTCACCGAGGATGTGTTCGGAGCCCGGCTGCTGCTCGGGTGCTACTTCCTTTCCCATGTGGGTGCGGTCGGGCTGGATCTGCTGGTGACGGCGATCTCTTTCCCGATCATGCCGGATAGGCCGCTGGTCGGCGCGTCGGGAGCGATAGCGGGGATCATGGGCCTTTCGGCCGCGTGCTTTCTGCGCACCAAGGTGCGAGTGTGGTATCTGATCGGGATGTATGTCTACTGGCGCATAGGAACAGTGGAGCTCGGAGCGCCCGTTTTCGTTGGGCTGTGGGCGGCGTGGGAGCTTCTGCAGGGGACGATCACGACGGGTCTGGGAATACCCTCGGCTACCGCGCACTGGGCGCACATCGGTGGGTTCGCGGTGGGGCTCGGGGGAGCGCTGGCGTTGAACCTGCGGAAGCGAGTGGTGTACACCGATCTGGTGGGGGGACGGCGGCCGGTGACGAGTGACTTCGAGGCTTTCCGCCAAGCGGGCGAACTGGAGCAGATGGTGAAGCGGTCGCCGAAGGACGCCGACGCCTGGCATGCGCTGGGGAGAGCGCGGGAAGCCAGCGGGCGGGTGCAGAAGGCGGGGGAGGCCTACGCGCGAGCCCTGGAGCTGTTCCTGGCAGAGCGCAGGGGGGAAGAGGCGGTGGCTGCCTACCGAGCGCTCAAGGAGTACCAGGGCGTCCCGGAGCTTCCCGCGGCGCTGCTGTTCTTGCTTGCGTGTTCGCTGGAGCAAGGCGGGCGCAAGAAAGACGCATTCCTGATCTTCCGCCAAGTGATGCGGGTCGGGCCGCCGGGCCCGCAGACGGAGACGGCGCTGCTACGAGCGGCGGAGATCGCGCGGGAACTGCCCGGCTACCGCCTGGAGGCGAAGCGCTGCTACGAGGCCCTGCTGAAGGACTTCCCCTACAGCTCCTGGCGCGGGCTGGCGATGGATGGGCTGGCGAAGCTCCGCGCGATGCCGAAGGAAGAGAAGCCTGTGACGCTCCCGGAGGCGCCGAGACCGCCCGGCAAGCCGGTGACTCGTTGGGACCGGCTGGAGCGGCGGGCGACGGGCCGGCAGGATCCGGAGGGGTAGCATCTCCTCCTGAGATCGACGGGTCGCGGGGCGCGTCGGCGCGGGTGGGGCTCACCAGACAGACGAAACTCATCTCCACTCTGCGTAGGAGGTCAACGGTGATAGAGCAGGTCTATTGGGGCGATATGCATCTGAATCTGCATGGCCGGCAGATGCAAATGATCGAAGAGACGTTCGCGGCGGCGAGGGAGCACCTGGATTTCTTCCCAATCGCCTACTACCCGTACGAGTTCGAGCCGGTGGCGCGGGGGCTGAAGTCGGAGACCATCGGGCTGTCGGATCGCGCGCTGAAGGACTGGGAGCGGGTGCGGGAGATGGTGCGGGCATATCAGGAGCCGGGCCGGTTCGTGACTTTCCTCGGCTACGAGTGGCACGGGAATCGCCGGTCGGGAGGCGATCACAATGTGTACTACCGCGATGATGGTTCGCTCGCGCTGGGGGATACGCTGCCGGAGCTGTACGAGCACTGCCGGGCGACGAACGCGATCGCGATTCCCCACCATACGGCATATCGGCGCGGCGCGGGGAGTCGGGGCAAGGATTGGGAGATGCACGATGAAGGGCTGTCGCCGGTGGCGGAGATCTACTCGGTGCACGGATGCTCGGAGGGAGTGGATGCGCCACTGGGCATGACCGCCAATCCTTCCATGGGGCCGCGGGTTAGCGGGGGGACGATACAGGATGGGTTGGCGAAGGGACATCGGATCGGGATCATCGCCTCAAACGACATGCACAGCGGATTCCCAGGCGTGTGGAACTGCGGGCTGGTGGGGGTGTGGGCGGAGGAGCTGACCCGGGAGGCAATCTGGGAGGCGCTGCGCGAGCGGCGGGTATATGGGGTGACGGGGGATCGGATGGTGGTGGATTTCAGGATTGAGGGCGCTCCCATGGGGAGCCAGATCGCGCATTCCGGCGAGGTGCAGATTAGGGCTTTGGTGGTGGGGGAGGGCGCATTGGATCGAATCGAGGTGCTGCGCAATAACGGGGTGATCGCGACGCATTGCCACTCCGGGACGTGGGAGGCCGGCGGACAGAGTGGCGAGGTGAGAGCGAAACTGCGGGTCATCGTGGGCTGGGGGCCTGGCTCGGAGTACGGGTTGGCGGGGGCGGAGCGGCAGTGGCGGGGGCGTCTGCGGATCGACGGCGGCGAGGTGGCGGGAGCGCGAGGGTGTTTCACGCGATTTGGGCAGCGGCAGTGGCGGGAAGGCGAGAATGAATGGCGGTGGGAGCTTACGACGTCGCCGCGCGGGGCTGGGCGGGACAACAGGCAGGGGATCGTGTTCGATCTGGTCGGCGGATCGGATTCGTGGATCACGGTGGAAACGGATGGCGTGAGAGAGCGATTCACGCTTCGCGAAGCGCTGCAAGGGTCGCGGGTGGCGCCGTTGCTGGAGGAGGCGCGGCGGGAGCTGTGGGATCAGTTCCGGCTCCGGCCGGAGGACATTCCGAGGCCGGATGTGCTCTATCACAATGCGCAGAAGGTGAAGATCCAGCGGGCGGTTCCGGAGGGGGGCTACACGGCGCAGGCCTCCTTTACAGACGAGCCGCCGACGGGCCGGAACTGGTACTACCTGCGCGTGAGCCAGACGAACGGGCAGGTGGCGTGGAGTTCGCCGATATGGGTGGAGGGGTGAGGTGGGGGCTATCTGGGCTTCATGAGCTGGATCAGGCTGATGCCGAGGATGACGAGGGCGATGCCGCCGAGCTGGCCGATGGAGACCCGGGAGCGCAGGACGGCCATACTGAGGATGACGACGGCGACCTGGCTGGCGCCGACCATGATAGGGACGGCGTAATCGGGGCTGGTGGCCTTCAGGCATTGCCAGTAGAGGAAGTGTGCGACGAGGCCGGCGAGGAGGCCGCCGAGGGCGAGGCAGATGACGGCGCGGGTGGTAAACCCGCTCCAGTCGGCATAGCGGCCGAACGGCACGGCCGAGAGGCCGAGAAAGACGATGACCGCGCCGGAGCGGACGAAGAGGCCGGCGTAGGGCTGAGTGGTGCTGAGGCCGAGCTTCTCGACGATGGAGGCGGCGGCCATGACGAGGCCAGCGGCCAGCGCGTACATCAGGGCAGTCATGTGTGTCCTCCTTGAGAGCGCTGTCGTTCGGATTCGAGCCGGTCGATCTCGGCAAAGGTGTGTTTGATGTAGGCGACTGCGCGGGCGGCGGTTTCCCGGAGGAGCCGCTCTCCCTCCTCGGTGGAGGCCTTGCTGGGCGCACCCCAGAGGCCGGTGGGGCTGACGGCGCGGATGCCGGTGTAGTCGAAGAACTCGCGGCCCTGGGCGGGAGAGAAGTCGGGCCTGGCCCGATCCATCTTCACTAGATCGGGGTGGAGGTGCATGATGAGGGAGGTTTCGAAGCGGCCGGCGTGGAGGTCTGCGAATTCTCCCTGCCCGGCAGTGCCGGCGTCGGGCGTGGTGAGGATGACGTGGAGTCCTCTGCGATCCAGGTTGATCTCCCGAAGGGTGGGCTTGATGATCCAGTTGCCGCCGTGAGCGACGAGGAGGACGACCTTGCTGATGCCGTGGTGGTGGAGCGAGGCGACGAGGTCCTCGACGACGGCGGCGAGGGTGGGCGGGCGGAGCCAGACAGTGCCATAGAAATCGCAGTGCTCCCGCGAGCAGCTAAAGGGGAGGGCAGGCAGGAGGTAGCAGTTGTCCAGCTCCTTTGCGACGCGCTCGGCGAGGGCCTGGGCGATGAGGTAGTCGGTGGCGACGGGGAGGTGGTAGCTGTGCTGCTCGATGGCGCCGATGGGGAGCAGGGCCATTTCGGGGTTGGCCTGGGCGATTTCGTCGAAGGTGTTTTCCCAGTTGACCATTGTGAGCGCTCCTTTGCTGCGGATTATCGTGCAGATGAGGGAGAGATAACCGGTGTGCCGGGTGGTCCGGATCCGGCGAGCTGGGGGATTATTCAAAGCCCGGAGGGGACAGACCTTCCGGGCCAGAAGGCCGGGAGTGTGGGAGATTGGGCGTGTGCGGGCAAAGGATGGGGGGTCCGGTGGCGAAGTATGTTGAACAGTTGGTGTGGGGAGGGGAATAGATAAGCGGTAGATGTTGTGAGGACTTCCACGACAGCGAGCACAGATACGGAGGACATTTCCGCGGTCGGCCTGCCGCCGGAGGTGGGCGCGTGGCTCAGGGAGCATGTGCCCGGGGAGCGGGTGGTGCTGAGCCAGTACGCGGACCTGCATGGCCCGGGGCACTTCGGGGACGTCTGGGTCATTGCGACCGAGCGATTGCTGCTTGCGCTGCGCCTGGACTCAGACGGGCTGAAGTGCCAGGCGCGGATTCCCCTGCGGGAAGTGGATCAGCTGCAGCTGCGAGAGTTTGTTGGCAATGGCCGCCTGGATGTGGTGAGGGATGGAGCGACTGAGGCCTTGGCGCGCTTCACGAAGTCGCTGGCAAGGGATGTGGAGGAAACAGCGCGGGAGTTCGCGCGCCTGGCCAGCGAGCAGCGGGTGGAGGCCGGGCTGCCACCGGCGGAGGTGATCGGAGATGTGGCAGACCGGGGGGCGGCGCGATGCGCGGTGTGCGGCCGGGTGCTGTCCCGAGAGGGGGTCTGCACGCAGTGCATGGACCGGAAGCAGCTCGCCTGGCGGATGCTGGGATTCGTGCGGCAGTATGCCTGGCTTGCGGTGCTGGGTCTGGGGCTTGCGGGGCTGGCGACCGCCGTGCAGCTGGTACGGCCGGTGCTCTCGAAGATCATCATCGATGACGTGATCGTTGGCGAGCGGTGGGATCTGCTGGGGAAGATCATCGCGGTGCTCGCGCTGCTCTTCGCGGCGGGGTCAGCGCTGACGTATGTTCGGGCGTACCTGCTGGCGTGGCTCGGGCAGCGGGTGGTGGCAGACGTCCGGTTGAGGACGTACCGCCATCTGCAGCAATTGGCAGTGGGGTTCTACGAGCGGCGGCAAACGGGGCAGTTGATGTCGCGGCTGACGCACGACACGAGCCACATCCAGGATTTCGTGGCGGACTATCTGCAGGAGATCATAGTCCAGTCTTTCACGGTGATCATCATCCTGGGCATTATGTTCCACTTCGAGCCGAAACTGGCGGTGTACACGCTGGTGCCGGTCCCGCTGATCGTCTTGACGACGACGATGGTGCGGTCGCGGGTGCGCCGGTACTACCGGAGCGCGCGGCGGCGAATGGGTGGAATCCACGCGGTGCTGGCGGATGCGATCCCCGGGGTGCGAGTGGTGAAGGCGTTCGCGCAGGAAGAGCGGGAGATCGAGCGCTTCGATCTCCGGAATGAGGGATACACGCAGACGAGCATCAGCGCGGCGCAGCTGCGAAGCGCGTACATGAGCGCGGTTGCGGGGCTGATGGGGATCGGATACTTGCTGGTCTGGTACGCCGGAGCGAAAGGTGTGGGCGCTGGGACGATCCAGCTCGGAACTCTGGTCATGTTCACCCAGTACCTGTGGCAGCTCTACGGGCCGATAGGAGCGATCAGCAGGCTGTACGAGCGGTTCCAGTTTGCGGCGACGGCGGCGGAGCGCGTGTTCGAGATCCTGGACACAGAGCCGGAGGTGGATCGAACCCGGGAGCAGAGGTCGGCCTCGGGGGTGCAGGGGGCGGTCAGGTTCGAGCACATCTACTTCAGCTACGAAGATGGAGCCCCGGTGTTGTATGACGTCGAGCTCGACATAGCGCCGGGGGAGATGATCGGGCTGGTGGGGCGCACCGGTGTGGGGAAGACGACGATCGTCAACCTGGTGTGCAGGTTCTACGATCCGGATCGAGGGACGATCTACATAGACGGACACGATCTGCGGGAGTACGACCTGCGGTCGTGGCGCAGCCAGATCGGTATGGTGCTGCAGGAGCCCTTCCTCTTCCACGGGAGCATTGCGGAGAACATATCGTACGGGAAGGGAGAGGCGTCGGAGGACGAGATCATTGCGGCTGCGAGGGCGGCGAACGCACATGACTTCGTCATGGGGCTGCCGGACGCCTATGATTCACAGGTCGGGGAGCGGGGGATGCGGCTGTCGGGAGGCGAGAGACAGCGAATCTCGATCGCGCGGGCCATTCTGCACAACCCGAGGCTGCTGATCTTCGACGAGGCGACTTCATCGGTCGATACGGAGACCGAGATGCTCATTCAGGGCGCGATACAGCGGCTCATCTCCGGCAGGACGACCTTCGCGATTGCGCATCGACTGTCGACGCTTCGGTACGCGAACCGGATCGTGGTGGTGGAGGAGGGGAGGATCGCGGAGATCGGAAGCCACGATGAGCTGATGGCGAGGGACGGGATCTACGCGCGGCTGGTGACGGCGCAGACGCAAATGAGTATCCACCCGGCCGTCATGGCGGAGGAGGAGAATGAGGGCCGGGGCCCTGGCGAGAACGGGGAATCCGAGGAGGAAGATGAGGTCTAGCGCGGGCGTCTCCGCAGAATCGGCGTCAGGCAGCGTTCCGGTGCTCGACCCGTCCGAGGTGCGAGTGCGGCTGAAGGAGGACGGGCAACTGGAACTGCACCTGGCCGACAGTACGGTGCATACGGAGGTGCTCGTCGTTCCCGCGTTTCCGATCTCGCGTCCGAACCGGTTCGTGTACTTCCGAGACAAGGAGGGCAACGAGCTGGGCCTGCTGGTCGATCCGAAGCGCCTGGATCGGGAGTCGCGAGAGATAGTGCTCGCACAGGCGGACCAGGCCTATTTCATGCCGCAGATCACGCGGATTCTACGGGTGGAAGAGCGGATGGGGATTGCACAGTGGGAGGTGGAGACGGACCGAGGGTGGAGCAGCTTCGACGTGGTGTCGCGCTCGGAGTCGGTGTGGTTTGTGGGGCGGAATCGAGTGCTCATCCGCGACGCGGACGGGAATCGGTACTTGATCGCGGACTTGACCGCGCTGGATCGCAGGAGCAGACGTCTGGCCGATCTGCATCTGTGAGGTGGATGCGAGCCGTTCGGGGGCGGGGCTACCCGGGGGAGTCCCCCCGGAGCAGAGCCGTAATCAGGGGTTTCAGAACGTCCCAGTCGCTGGCGAGCGCGTAGAGCATGCTGGCCCCGTCGTCTGTGATACGCATGCTGCCGTCGTTGCCCAGCAGCACGTGGATGGGCTGGAGGTTGAACGCATCCGGCCGCACCAGGGAGAGCAGGGCGATCGGGTCGAAGAGGGTGAGAGGGGAGGTCTCCGGGTGGTCGCTCCGCCCAGCATACTCGCGGTAATACCGGTAGCATTCCAACAGAAAGGCGGATGCCGGATCGGACGGATCGAGCGCGGCTTCCGCTTCTTCGCGGGTGAGGGTGTCGCTGCAGGCCTCGAGGCCGACGAGGCGCGGGCCGAGCCGGTCGCAGACGAGGCGGGCGGCGGGCACATCACACTTGACGTTGTATTCAGCAGGTCCGTCGAGCCTGCCGGCCATGCACGTCACTCCCTCCCACTTGGAGGAGACGTCGGGATGGCGTTCCAGGAGCCGGGCGACGTTGGTGAGCGGCCCGACGGGCACGAGATGGAACGATCGGGGGATAGCCATCATGGCCTCGGCGATGGCTTCGATGCGCGCATCGTCGTGGGCCGCATCGAGCGGGGGGAGGTCGGGAGCGAGGTGGCCGTAAGGGGGGATGCCTTCCGCTACGGGGTGAGGGTCGCCCAGAGGGGACATGGCGCCGGCGAGGACGGGGATGTCGGTGATGCCGGCGCGAGACAGCATTTCGCGGACGAGCCATTTCCTGGTCTCGATGCGAGTCCAGACAGTGGAGACGCCGACGAGGTCGATGTCCGGATGGCGGGCGGCACAGAGGAGCGCCACGGCGTCGTCTATGTCGGTTCCGATGTCGGTATCGAGCCATATACGGGGCATGGGGTGGGGATTCGACGGGAGAGGCGGTGATCCTCGCGCTCCAGGAGCGAAATGCACGGCAATACGCGCGGGGTAGGATGTGACCGGGTGAAGGAGGCGCTAGTGCTGCTATCCTCATGCGGATTGACTGCAAATCCCCATGGCGAGCGCAGGAGTCGAGAGGGATCGGTGGGCCTGGTTTGAAGTCATGACATGGCACTGCCGACTGGAGGAGAGTTAAATTGCTGCGGAGATTTCGGGAGCACGATGCGCGTGAGGTGAGAGATCTGAGGGGGGTATGGGATTTCGCGTTTCTGGGGGAGGTGGACCCGGATGACGTGGACGTGTCCGGGATCGAGTTCGACGACAGGATGGCGGTGCCGGGGTGCTTCGACGCAACGCCGTCGTACGCGGGGATGCGCGGGCTCGTCGCCTATAGGACGCGGGCGAAGCTGCCGCGCGGAAGACGCTACCGGCTGATCCTCGATGGGGTGCATCACTGGGGCCGGGTCTTCGTAAATGGGAAGGCACTGCGGGATCACGCGGGTGGCTTCACGCGTTTCTCGACGGATTTCGAGGCCCCGGCGCCGGGAGAGGCCGAGGTCGTGGTGCTGGCAGACAACCGATTCGATTACCAACGATGCCCGCTGCACCTCGACTACTTCGACTGGTATCACTACGGAGGGATCGCGCGGGGCGCGGAGCTGCACGGTCTGGGGCAGGTGTGGATCGATGCGCTGAGAGTGGTGACGGAGGATCTTGCCAGGCGCAGACTTATGGTGACGATCCACTACGGCGCGGAGGCGGCGCCGGGGGAAACGGATCTCAGCGTGAGCTTCGACGGTGAGGTGGTGCTGAGTGAGAAGCTGGATCTGAAAGAGCCGGCCGGGGAGATCGTGCGGACGCTGGAGGTCCCGGGGGCGCCGCTGTGGTCGCCGGATGATCCGAATCTGCATCTCCTGCACGTCCGTCTGGGAGAGGACGACATGCGCGAGCGGGTCGGGATTCGGCAGGTTCGGGCCGAGGGGCGGCAGATACTCCTGAACGACGAGCCAGTGCGGCTGGTCGGTCTCGCGCGCCACGAGTTCCATCCGCAGTCGGGCCACGGCCTGCCGGATCAGGTGCTGGTAGGGGACGCGCAGCTCCTGCGGGAGATGGGATGCAACTTCGTGCGGGGCGCGCACTATCCCCAGGATGTGCGATGGCTGGACCTGTGTGACGAGATGGGCATCCTCGTGTGGAGCGAGGGCATTGCCTGGCAGCACAAAGCGGAGCACCTCACGGACCCTCGATTTCTCGAGGCCCAGATGACCCATCTCGAGGAGATGGTGACGGGGGCGATCAATCGGCCGTCGGTTATCATCTGGGGGACGCTGAACGAGTGTGACAGCGATGACCCGAAGTGCCGCCCCGGCTATGAGAAGATGCTGGGGCGGCTGCGGGAGCTGGACCCGACGCGCCTGATCAGCTTCGCCTCGCACCGGCCCTTCGACGATATCTGCCTGGACCTCGTGGATGTCATCTCTGTCAACTGCTATCCGGGCTGGTATCATGGCACGGTGGCCGATGTACCGAAGCATCTGGACCGCATCTCCGCACACCTGGACTCGCATGGACACGCAGACAAGCCGATGATGATCTCGGAGATCGGCGCGGGCGCGGTGTGGGGGTGGAGAGACTCGCACGGCGATCTGTGGACGGAGCAGTACCAGTCTGCGCTCATAGATGCCACGCTGCGCCATCTGCTGGTGGAGACCGATAGATGGTGCGGGGTCAGCCTGTGGCAGTTCTGCGATGTTCGTTCCTCGTCGGCGCGAGCGCGGATACTGGGTCGGCCCCGCGCGTTCAACAACAAGGGCGTGGTGGACGAGTACCGCCGGCCGAAGATGGCCTACGAGGTCGTGAAGCGGTACTATGGGGATGCGCGAGCGAAGGACGAGAGGGGCGGCTAACGCGGTCAGCGGAGCAGAACGGAGTTGCGCCCAGGCGGCCGATCGGAAAGAGCAAAGGTCGAGAAGCTGTTTCATAACCTCCATCTGAGGTTATGAAACAGCAGCACAAACCGCCAGGCTCTAGCAGGCGCATTTCATGCCGGCGTCTCTAACGGACAGCCAGGCGAGTGAGGGTCATGAAATGCGCTCCAGAGTGGAGGCGGTGTCAGGTTGATTTGGAGAGGATCGTTGAGGGGCCTGCGGAGGCGTGGCGGCGAGGCGAGGTGCGGCTTGATGGTTCTGCTGCTATGGCCCGTGCTCACCTCGGTGTGGGTGCCTGGCTGCCGTAGCAATAGGGTGGACTTGCCTGTGAAGGAGGGACAAGAGACGGTGAGATACGCTAGACCCTACGGTGCGAGAGCGCCGTGGAACGTTCCCGTCGCGGGGCTGGCGAGGCATCCGGCGTCCGGCAAATACCGCGACTTGCTGTGGTTCCACGCGTCCAGGTCACGACCGGGGAACTACAACCTGAACTTCACGGAGTATACCTACCCGGTCTACTATGTTGCCGATGCGGCCGGCGAGTACCCGGTGAAGAGCAGATGGGGGAATCTGGACAGAAAGAAGATCCCGTGGAACCCGGAGTGGCTGCCGGCGCCGGGATCGGACGCGCAGATCATCTTGCTCGACCCGGAGCAGGGGAGGGAATGGAACTTCTGGCAGGTCGAGTTCAGAGATGGGGTGATTCATGCCTCAAACGCCAATCTCGTGGATGGCGACTACCGTACGAAGGAGGACGGATTCCCTCCCTCCCGGGGAATCGGCGTGCAGTATCTCGCGATGCTGGTGCGGCCGGAGGAGGTGGTGGAGGGGGAGATTCGGCACGGGCTGTCCATGCCAATTCGCAACACCGACGGAACGCACTTCGTCGCACCGGCGACGAAGCTGGAGCATCCCGGTCGGCCCGACGGGATTCCGGAGGGCATGAGATTCGCGCTGACGGTGACGGAGGGGGAGATCGAAGAATGGCTGGCCTCGCTGTCTCCCGAGGTCGAGCACATGAAGTGGTACGGTCGGATTCTGGCGCGGGCGCTGCGGGATTACGGGTGGTTCATAACCGACACGAGCGGAGGAGCGCATTTGCAGCACGAGGCGTGGGTGACCGCGGGCGAGAAGTGGTCGAAGCTGGGGTTGGATACGATGGAGGTGGGCGGGAAGCAATATCCGCGAGATCTGCTGGACGGGCTGGTCACGCGGGAACGCATCTATGCGCTGATTCCGAGCGACCAGTATTCGGAGTAGGGGAGGGGCCCGGAGTACCGATTCCGGCTCATCCTCCGCCGTCCGTCGGCCCCCTCCAGACGGTTCCTGCATCGTCCCAACGCCAGCCGGGGAGGGGGAGAATCACCGGCCGGCGGTTCCACCCGGATCGGATACGCTGCTGGAGCTGGGACCAGGTTGGGATACCGCTGGTAGCGTCGGGTTGTTCGACATTGCAGGCGCCGGAGGCCACCGCGGCGGTCATGACCTCCTCGGGCCGCAGGTCGTGGAGCAGACCGGCAAGGAATCCGGCGATGGTGCAGTCTCCAGAGCCTGTGGCGCCGACGAGATCGACTTCGAAACAGGGGGCGAGAAGCTCTCGGTCAGCCCATGAAGCGGGGTCCGTGGGGGCGCCGCGCCCGATGGAGGCGATCTTGTCCGGATCGGGTGAGGTGCGGAGATAGAGCCCCTGCGTACCTAGCTTCAGACCGACAATGACAGCTCCCATGGTCAGCAGCTGCTGGGCAAGATCGCGGAGGAGCGCGGCATCGGCAAGTGTGCTGAGATCGCCGGAGCTGGGTTCGCTCAGCAATCTGTCGAAGCGCTCCCGATCCAGCATGAAGAGTATCTCGTCGAAGCTGGGGAGGAAGACGTCGACGTAGGGAAGGGCGCGCGCGAGTATCTGGCGCCAGTCTGCCCTGCCGGCCTCCGAGGCGGGGTCCGGCCGCGCCATGTCCAGGGAGGTAGTGAGGCCCAGATTCTTCACACGGCTGAGGAGTGTGGCGAGCTCCACTCCGCGGTCGATGAACATGCGGCGCATGAGGGGTGGGTAGCCGAAGTGAAAGAGACGCGCGGGGGATAGTTCGTCGTAGGCCAGATCATCGGCCCCAAGGGTGTCATTGGCTCCGGGGCAGTGAAGGAAGACCCGGTCTACGCCGGGTGGGCTGATGACAATGGTGTAGGAGCTGGAGATGCCCCGCTCGACGATCATTCCCTCGGCGAGTTCTGGGGCCACCGCGCGAACGATGTCCAGGATGGCGCCTCCGACGAGGTCATCGCCGATCTTTCCCATGAGTCTGCACGGAATGCCGAGGCGGTGAAGGGCGAGCCCGGTGTTGGGGACCGCACCGCCGGCGGCGGTAGTGAGCGGACCCATCTTTATGAGCTTGCCGGGTGTGAGAAGGGCGTGGAGGTCGGCCTCCGCGCTCTCGAAGGTAGGTATCATGTCCAGGCAAGTGTGCCCGGCGACTACGGCTTGGACTCGCTCGCTAGAGCGCATTTCATAACCCTCACTCGCCTGGCTGTCCGCTAGAGACGCTGGCATGAAATGCGCCTGCTGGAGCCTGGCGGATTGTGCTGCTGTTTCATAATCTCAGATGGATGTTATGAAACAGCTTCTAGGCAGAGCGATGGCCTCCTGGGGCCAGGTTTGGCGGCCGCGTTACGGCAACGTGAGCCGGAGTGTGTCTTCGCTTGTGTACTTTTGTGCGAGGAGGCGAAGTCCTTTCGGGCGGCGACCGTGGATGGTTGACAGCCGGAGAGCGTGGTCGTATGCTAGGCGGCGTGAGTCACCGGCCGGCGCGGCCAGACGCCGGCCTTTCTGTGTGTCTGGTTCCCAGGAAGCGAAAAGGAGAAGGCTGAGATGGTGAAGGAGGTCTGCGTACTGCCGCAATTCGAGGCTGGAAGCATCGAGCTGGGCAAGATCGCGAAGTTCCGGTACCGGGGCGGCGTGGGAGACGAGGTCGGCGGCCGGCTCACCAAAGAGGACGCCGTCGGGATGCTCGGGTGGATGCTCACCGTACAGGCTTTCGAGCAGATGATAGTGGCGCTGAAGGACGGCAAAGTGCGGCCTTACGAGGGTTTCTCCTTCACGGGGGCCACGCACCTATCCTTGGGTCAGGAGGCGGTGGCGGTGGGGACGATGGCCGCACTTCGGCCCGACGACTACATCACGTCAACGCATCGGGGCCACGGTCACTCCATCGCGAAGGGCGGGTACGCGATCTCGGCGATGTCGGCGGAGAGGCTGGCAGAGTTTCTCGAGGAGCCGTATGCGGGGCAGCCGAGGGAGGAGCTGCTGGCGCGTGCGCTTGACATGCACCTCTTCCGCACTATGGCGGAGCTGCTGGGGAGGGAGGATGGTTACTGCCGCGGCCGCGGAGGCGGGATGCACATAGCGGATTTCAACGTGAACCACCTGGGGGCGAACGCGATTGTGGGTGGCTCACTGGGCATCGCGACCGGCGCAGGGCTGGCGGCGCAGAGGCTGGAGGAAGATCGGGTGGTTACCTGCCTGTTCGGGGATGGGGCGGCGAACAACGGCATCTTTCACGAATCCCTGAACTTCGCCGCGATGGATCAGCTCCCTTACGGCCTGCCCGTGATCTACCTGATAGAGAACAACCAGTACGGGATGACGGGACAGCAGCAGGGAGAAGTCACGGGCATCGACCACCTGGCGCGACGGGGAGCGGCCTATAACCGCGAGAACATGCACGCCGAGGTAGTGAACGGCATGGATGTTCTATCGGTATGGGATGCGGTGACGAGGGCGGCCGAACTGTGCCGCAGCAAGAAGGGACCGGTGCTGCTGGAGTGCCTGACCTACCGGTACCTGGGACACTCGCTGAGCGATCAACGGCTGAGGTACCGCACTGGGGAGGAGGAGGAGGCGTGGCGGGCCTGCGATGCCATTGAGACGTACCAGCAGCGGCTGATCGAGGCCGGGGTTGTCACGCAAGACGAGGCGGCCGAACTGCGGGAGAAGGCGGAGGCGAGCATACACAAGGCGTTGGAGCAAGCGGCAAGAAGCCCGGAACCCGATCCGGCGACGATCATGGAGGGGCTGTTCGCAGAGACTACCTCCGAGAGTGTCTCTCCCGATCGCCGGACTCCGAAGCTGCTGGGCCCCATGCGGCAGTATCGGCGCGATGGGCAGGGCAGAATCCTGTATCGTCACGCGGTGTGCGAGGCTTTGGCTGAGGAGATGGAGCGAGACCGGCGCGTGATCCTGTTCGGCGAGGATGTGGCCGACTACGGAGGGGCGTTTCAAGTGACGGTCGGGCTCCTGGAGTCCTTCGGGCGAGACCGGGTCTTTAACGCAGCCATCTCGGAGGCGGCGATAGTCGGTGTGGCGGCGGGGGCGGCGATGTGTGGGATGCGGCCGGCGGCGGAGATCATGTACATCGACTTCATGCCGCTGGCGATGGATCAGGCGGCCAATCAGGCGGCAAAGACGCGATATATGTTCGGTGGCAAGGCGACGCTGCCGATGGTGGTGCGGACGACCGTGGGCGGGGGCCGGGGCTACGCGGGGCAGCACTCGCAGAGCCTGGAGGCGATGCTGACACAGGTTCCCGGGCTGAAGGTGGTGGCGCCCTCCACTCCATACGACGCCAAGGGGCTGCTGAAGTCGGCGATCAGGGACGACAATCCGGTGATCTTCATCGAGCATCAGCTCCTCTATACAGAGCGGGGAGTGGTGCCGGAGGAGGAGTATACCGTCCCCTTGGGGGTGGCCGCAGTGCGCCGCGAGGGAAGGGACATAACCATCGTGGCCTATCTCAAGATGGCGGACGTCGCGCTGGAGGCGGCGGAGCTGCTGGCGGCGGATGGGATCGAGGCGGAGATTGTGGATCCCCGGACGCTGATCCCACTGGACGCGGATACGATCGCGAAGTCTGCTGCGAAGACCGGACGGCTGCTGGTAGTCTGCCAGGCGCCGAAGACGGGGTGTTTCGGAGAGCACATCGCGTATCGCGCGCAGGAAATCGCTTTCTCTTCGCTCAAGTGTCCGGCGAGGATCGTGGCCGCTTACGACATCCCGCCGCCCATGGCCGAGACTTTGGAGTCGGAGAATTTCCCCAGCCCGGAGAGAGTGGCGCGGGAAGCGAAGGCGATGGTGGGCTGAGCGAATGCGCTACGTGCTGGAGCAAGAGATAGTCATACTTTCCGCCGCTCGGACGCCGGTAGGGCACTTCAGGGGGATCCTGTCGGAGTTCGACGCGGTCGATCTGGGCTCGCTTGCGATCGGTGCGGCGGTGGCGAGTGCCGGGGTCGAGCCGCGCGCAATAGACACAGTGAATATGGGCCTGGTCGTCTCGGCCGGACTGGGCGAGGCGCCGGCGAAGGCGGCGGCGGTGCGGGCCGGGCTTTCGCCGGAGATCCACAGCCGGGCGGTGGACACGGTGTGCGCGTCGGCGATGGACGCGATCGTGTTGGGGATCGAGTCGCTGCTGGCGGGAAGCGCGCAGGTGGTGGTGGCCGGCGGGATGGAGTCGAGGAGCAGCGCTCCGTACTTGCTGGGGCCGAAGATTCGGCGGAATACCGAGCATTACAATCGAGGGACGAGGCTTCGCGTCAAGCGCGCGGGGGCCTATCGGTGGCAGCTTAGTGAGAACGCGGAAGAGCAGCTAGAGGGCACCGGTCTAGTGGACCCTACCAGCTACGACGGGCTCTTCTGGCCGGCCGAGAAGAAGTTCATGAGGCAGTACGCGCTGGACTTCGCGGCTCGCCGGGGATACGCGGCAGAGCAGATCAACGAGTGCGCGGCAGAGAGCCATCGGAAGGCCGCGGAGGCCCGAGAGCAGGGACTGCTCGGAGAGGAGATAGTTGGGGCCGGCGAGGCGGCAGACGACGAGCTGCGGTCGGCGGAGTGGCTGGAGAGGGCGCTGGCGGAAGGGGAGGAGGATGTGGCATCGGCCTACAACTCCTCGACACCGGCGGACGCGGGCGCGGCGCTCGTGGTGACGACGGCCGCGCGGGCGAAGGAGCTGGGGGCGCGACCGGTTGCGCGGGTACTCGGATACGCGCGGATCGACGGGCCCCCGGGGGATTTCCTGGCGGCGCCCGCGAGGGCAGGGGAGGAGCTGATCGCTGGGCTGAAGGACGCCGGGAAGCAGGTGAACTTCACGATTGTCGAGGCGAACGAGGCCTTCGGGATGCAGCTTCCGATGTTCGAGGAGGCCTTTGCCGGGACGGAGATCAACGTGCATGGGGGGGCAGTTGCGATGGGTCATCCACTGGGAGCGGCGGGGGCGAGGATACTGACCACGCTGCTATATGCGATGCGCCGGTACGGCCACCGACAGGGCCTGGCGGCGATTTGCTACGGGGGAGGCGGGGGATACGCGATGGCCGTGGAGACCTCGGGTTGAAGCCGGAATCGGAAGGGGCAATCGCTGAAAGGTAGCCGCGGCATGAAGCTCCTGGTGTTCGGCGCTGGCAACATAGGCCGGTCTTTCGTGGGCCAGCTGTTCGCCCGAGCGGGATATCAGGTGATCTTCGTCGATGTGGACACGCGCCTGGTGGAGGCGCTGAACGAAGAGGGGCGGTATCGGATCGAGATAAGGGATCGGCGGCGCGACGAGATGTGGGTGGATGGGGTTTGGGCGGTCCACGCGTCAGATCGGAGGCGGGTGGTGGAGGAGGTGGCGGAGTGCGACATTCTGGCCACCGCGGTGGGAACGGGAGCGCTGGCACGCATCTATCCCGCAATCGCGGATGGCCTGGCGGCGAGGCGGAAGGCCGGGCAGCCGCCGCTGGACATCATCATCTGTGAGAACTTGCGGAATGCGGCTAAGGCCTTCGCCGATGGGCTGAGGGAGCATCTTCCGGGCGACTTCCCGATTAAGGATTACGTCGGCCTGATCGAGACCAGCATCGGGAAGATGGTGCCGATCATGCCGGAGGAGGTGCGGCGCCGCGATCCTCTCGTGCTGTACGCCGAGGCCTACAACACTCTGATCCTCGACGCGAAGGGATTCAGGAGCGCTGTCCCAGATGTTCCAGGTCTCGATCCGAAGCAGAACATGGCGGCCTATGTTGACCGGAAAGCATTCATTCACAACTGCGGGCACGCCGCCGCCGCTTACCTGGGGCATGTGGCGAACACGGAGGCGACGTATGTCTGGGAGGCTGTAGCGGACGAAGACGTGAGAGAGGCTGCAAGGCGAGCGATGTGGGAATCGGGGCGCGCACTGATCGGGCGCTACCCGGACGAGTTCGACGAGCAGAACCAGGGAGAGCACATAGAGGACCTGCTGTCGCGGTTCGCGAATGAGACCTTAGGAGATACCATTCACCGGGTGGGGCGAGATCTGCCGAGGAAGCTGTCGCGGGGAGACCGGCTCGTGGGCGCGCTGCTGATGGATGCGACGGAGGGGGTGGCGGCGCCAGCGACGACCCTGGCGGTGGCCGCGGCGTTCATGTTTCGCGGGAGGGACGAAGGGGCTGAGCTGTTCCCGGCGGACGAGAGGTTCGCGGAGGACTTCGCGCGGCACGGAGTGGATTGGGCCGTCTCGAAAGTCTGCGGCCTCAACGAGTCGTCACCGAGAGAACATATGCTGGCGCAAGAGATAAAGGAACGATTCTCGTGGTTGCAGGCGGCGGGGGACGGGTGTGTGCGCAGCTTCCTCGACGAGTGAAGGTCGCGCGAGAAGTCCTGGAGTGAGTGACGAAGAAACGCGGCAAGGTCATGGCCCCGCGGGGAGAACCCGAACCGGCAACCTAGGCCGGGCAGTGGTGCCCAGCCTAGCCGGATCCGTAGAGCGTCTTCTGGCACCACACGGCGCGCTCCCGGACCGCCTCATCGGAGGCTGCCTCTCCCGCCGCAACGGTTGCCGCCACCTGCGGGCTCCGCTGACCGAGGAGGCCGAGCAGGTGCAGCGCCATCGCGCAGCCCGTTGGGTCCTCAGTGTCGGCCAGGCGCGCCGACAGCGCGGACGCGACTGCCTGTGCCGTGAGCGCCGGATCATCGGCCGCGAGCAGGCGGAAGAAGGCCTCCCGTCGCACGATCCCCATCGGAGAGAACAGCGCCTCCGAGCACGCCCGACGTGCGTCCGTGGCCCGGCGAGCTGCTAGGGATGGGACCGCGGCCACAAGCAGTACGCTTCCCCGGCCTGCGTCTTCCGCGTCCGTGGCATTCAAGCGGGAGATCAAAGGCCGGAGGTCGTCCGCGCTTCCCATGAGAGCGATGGCGCGAGCAGCCTCCCCCTGCGCCTGAATGTCGTGCCAGGCCAGCATCGCCGCGCCGCGGCCGGTGACCTGGGGATTGGCCGCCTTCAGGTCCCCTCCGTCGCTCTCCAGCAACTGCAGCAGGACGGGTAGGCTGCCGCGTGCATCCAGACGAGCCAAAGAGCGGGCGGCGACAAAACCATCGTAGCTGCTGGCCAGGTTGAACGGGTAATGCGCGGCCGGCGCCAGCACGAGCGCCTCGAGCGCCTCGATGACCGACGGCCGCGTGTCCCCAAGCCGGCCCAGCGATTCGGCCGCGGCTGCTCGCACCTGCGTGAGAGCGACCCTACCGGCCTCGATCCCAACATCGGTGGCGAAGGTTCTCTCGCGGCTGTAGCCTTCGGAGGCCAGCCCGACGAGCAGCGGAACGTCCTCGGTTAGACCGCAGAATCCCAGAGCGCGTGCAGCCTCCGCTCGCACCACCGGATCGGGGTCGGCGGCGAGGCCGAGCAGCACCTGGTGGGAGGTCTCGTCAATCGCCTCGGGGTAGTGGCGGGCAATCATGCCGAGCGCCCAGGCGACGCTCACGCGCGCCGAGCACGGCAGGCCCGGGCCCATCTGCGCGGCGATGTTAGCCGCGGCGGTGTCACCGTAGTAGTTGACCAACTGCGCGGCTGCCAGTCGCCCGTCGAGGAACGGATCGAGCCCAAAGAGCGCGCCGATCAGGCGCGTGATATCCGGCGGATCGGCGGCCGTCGGTGCGGTCACCAGCGGCTGGCTGAAAGTGCCCACCGCCCGGCCGAGGGCCTCGAGCGCAACCCTTGGATCCCCAGCGATGATGTGCTGGCCCTCGCTCTCCAAGGCGCGCCGCACGACCGCCAACTCCGCGTCCTGCGCTCCCTCCGCCTTCCTGTTCGCGAAGGTCAGGTCGGCGCGCCAGTCGGCCTCGCGGTACCGCGGGTCTGACCGCAAGGCATCGGAGTTGCGATGGTGGACGTAGACCACGTGGTCCCAGAGATCGGCGGCCGTCAGCATCCGGGCCACCTCTTCGTCCATTCCTCGCCCCTTGATCTCGAGGAACAACAGCGCCCGCCTCTCACGAGCTAGCGCGAAGGTCTCCGCGAGCGTCGGCGCCCGGAATCGGTACGGCCTCCCGCCGCGCTCCGCGGCGAATGGGTAGAGCAGCAACTCCTCGTAGTACATCCGCTCGACGAGACCAATGCCGTCCACCAACCCGTAGCGGAGCATGAAGTCGTGGAACACGATCAAGGCGCCGTCGCGCGTGCGACGCACATCCATCTCCCACCCGTCGGCACCCAGGTCCAGGGCACCGTTGAAGGCAGCCAGCGTGTTTTCGGGTGCTACGTACGACGCGCCCCGATGAAGGATGACGAAGGGACGGCTCCTGCGGGCCTCGACCTCCGCACGTCTGGCAGCTCTCTCAGCGTCTGACTGCACTGGCAAGTTCCACTCAGTCGGTGGGACCTGTACGAGAGGCATGCAGACTTCTCCTGGAGCATCAGCCGGGGCGCCTCGGCTGCCGGCCGCCAGCGCGGACGTGCTCAGGCCCGCTACGGCCATTGCAGAGAGGAACACGACCCAGACGGTCGTGGCGATGGCGCCTCCTCTCACACCTCTCTCATCCACTGTGGGTTGCATCGGGCTCATCTCGTCGTCCTCCTCGAGGCCATCAGTGATCGCCTGGTTCGGCCCGCGCCGGGTATCGTAACATACGAGCACCAGCGCGAAAAGGATTCAGACTCCGGGCCACCCACAGAAGTCAGGCTGGGATGGGACATGCTGTGCTTGTGGCAGGCGGCCGCGACAGGAAGCTGCTGTTGGGGAAGATGCGTGGTCGAATGACACAGGTTCCTAAGGCTGAAGCAAGCAAGGCGAGCACGGCAGAGACGTTCGAGGACCTGTTACCTAGGAATGCACAACGCTCTGGCGAAGGCACTACAATACGGTACAGCGCGTTGGTATATCGGCTCCCCGCGCCGGAGCTCATATTGACCCGGATGGAAGACCGGGACACAGCCAGTAGACCTCGGCCTAGCATAGCGCGCGGTAACGTCGAGGGGAGCAGGTCACTCAGCACAATCGGTTCGAGCTACGTGTTAACGACTCGACATGGGCGCGTGTGCTGCGGCGGCCCGAGAGCAAACGGCCTGCTTGGGAGCGTTCTTCATGAAGACGGTGATCGTCGTTGCCATGCTGGTGCTACAGAGCATATCTGCCTTTGGACAGGATAACCGGCGGGAGAACTGGTGGGAGAAGATGAACGGCTGCCGGATGTACTACCTGCAATTCGGTGAGAATACATTCAAGAAAATAGAGGCAGATCTAGACAACCTCTATGACAAAGGATACCGGATCATCAGTTTCTACTGCATCCACGATGGAGACCGCAGGGCGTATGCCGGGCTTGGACCGTATGATTACTATTCAGCTCAAAGAACCGCCGGTTCACTGGCTGATTTTGAATCGCTCTCATCCGCAGTTCATGCAAAAGGGATGAAGATGCTGACCTGGATGAACCTGGGCTACTCCAATCCAGAACATTCGTACTGGCAGAAGGCTGAACGTGACAAGCGGGATGAGATTGACAGCCAACAAGCCCGATCGTTCATATGGTCGGATACGAAGATGGAACCCGGTGATCGGCTATGGGGTTGGGGATACAGCGAGACTGCGGAGTGTTGGTACAAGAAAAGCTGGGGATACCCGGGTTTCAACTGGGCTGAGCCTGCCTGGCAGAACGAAGCGAAGCGCATACTGGACTTCTGGATGGACAGGGGAATCGATGGTTTCGTGGTTGACGCGGCGGAATTCTACGAGGAATACAACGGCGCGAGCAAGGCTATCCTGAAACAGTACATTGGGGACACAGTTTCCGGAAGAAACTGTATAGCAGTGCCTGAAGGCTCGACGCCTACACCGGAATGGTCTTCGGAAAGGAACTTCTCGCACTCCTATGACAACGATGACGATACGGCGAGCCACGATCGCACCAATATGGCATGGGATGCGATAGACACACACGATCCGAACGTGATCGAGAATCATTTGAAGGAAAGCGGTGACGGGGCTCGAGCATTGGGAGGTGGCACGTTCTCCTATGATCCTGAAACGCGACACAGGAGGGATCACGCGAAACGGCCGTTAGAAGTTGCGATCATGACCTCCGTAGGGGTGCTGTATGAGCTCTGGTTCAGTTGCCAACGCGGCTACGGTGAGTATACGGATGAGATAGAGAATGTGTTGCGCGCCGTCAATTCAACGCCGGCTCTGGAACTGGGCGGATCCAGGGCGAGACTGCCCAACGATCAGTCTACGGTCTATTCCATCATGAAACGCAGTGTTGACGGGACAAGGTGTGCTCTGTGTGTCTTCAATCTGGGTGAATCGAGTGTGGAAGTAACCGTGTCGCTTTCTGGAAGCGGTATCAGGAGCGGTCAATATCCCAAAGATTTGCTTACAGGCGAGAACGGGATCCATATTTCATCCGAAGATTATGTGCTTGCTCTTCCAGCATTCGGCTTCGCGCTCTATGAAGTTGACATTGACGCTGCCCTCACTGTAGATCGTCAGCGTTGATGAGAGAGATTGCTGCTGTCAAGAGCTAACGAGACACTTCTGACAGCCGTCTGTGCGCGTCCCATTGCAGTTTGACGGCCGCAGGCGAATGCACTGGGTGAAGAGGTCTATGGTTGAGGGCGCGCCTTGGCGCCGATGGTGATCTCTGCGGTGGCGAGCCCGTCGGCCTCCGCGCAGAGGTGGATGTCGCCCGCCTGCTCATCTGGTCTGACGATGGCTAGGCAACGACCGCGGAAGAGGCGATGTCGATCGCCACGGTAGGGCCCGGTGTGTTGTGGGTTGTTGCTGCCCAGGGCGGCGAGGTGGCCTGGGCCGGTGACCGTGAAACGGGCGACGTGATCGGCGGTCGGCACCGGACGGCCTTCCGCATCGACGGCTTCCACCGTGATGTAGGAGAGGTCGTTTGGGTCTGCATAGATGGGATTGCGGTCGGCGGTGAGGTGAAGGCCTTGGGCGGGGCCGCAGGTCACCAGTGAGTGCGCTACCACCTTGGCTCCGGCCCGGTAGCCAACGGCCTTGAGCTCCCCGGCGGCGTAGGGAACCATGAAGGTCGCGATCAGCCGATCCGCCTCGGTCATCTTCTTCCTGCCCACGGGCGTCCCGTTGAGCAGCAGCTCGACCTCATCGCAGGCGGAGTAGACATCCACCTGCAACTCGCGGCCTTCCAGGCCGGGCCAGGTCCAGGAGGCCTGCACGTCGGGCCAGCCCCAATCCTTGCGGGCGATCTTCCTGCCCTCCGGCACGGGCGCATGCACGCCGATATAGAGCGCGTCGGGGGCTATCCACAGCAGGTCTCGATAGTACGATGGCGGGCGCTTCCAACCGCATATGTCGATATCGCCGCAGTATGCCTGGTGCCAGGGATAGCCCGGCAGCCAACTCTGCTTGGTGGGCGCGTTCTCGTCGCCTTCGAGGCAGGTACCACCAATGCCGGACTCGCCGAGGTAGTCCATTGAGGTCCAGACGAAATCGCCGACGACATAGGGAAGGCGCTCCACCGCGCGCCAGTACTCATAGGCTTTGCTGGCGAACGTCTCGGTCGCCACGATGATGCGCTCGGGCTGCCGTTGGTGGTCGTCTTCGTAGCGGCCCACGAGGTAGTTGTACCCGCAGACATCCAGCTCCGCGAAGAACTTGTCAACCTGCTCCCAGTCCTCATGGTTGTTGACCGCGCAGGTCACCGGCCGGGTGGGATCGAGGAGCCGCACCCTCTCGGCCAGGCGATGGGCGATCTCCGGTCCCCACGGCAGGCGGGCCTCCGTCACCTCGTTGCCGATGCTCCACATGACGACGCATGGGTGGTTGCGGTCGCGCAGGACCATGCTGTCGAGATCGCGCTGCCACCAATCGTCGAACACGATGTGATTGTCGTTGGGGGTGCCCCGCTCGCGCCAGTTGTCGAAGGCCTCATCTATCACCAGCATGCCGAGCCTGTCGCAGGCGTCCAAGAATGCCGGGGCGGGAGGATTGTGGGCACATCGGACGGCGTTGAAGCCGCTCGCTTTCAACACCTCGACCTTGCGTTCCTCTGCCCGGTCGATGGACATGGATCCCAGAGGGCCGCAGTCGTGATGCACGCAGCCGCCGCGCATGGTGAGCGGTTCGCCGTTGAGCAGGAATCCCTCCGCCGCGCTGAACTCGATGCTGCGAACACCGAAGGTCGTGGCGTCCGCGTCCAGCACCGCGTCGCCCGCGCGCACCTCCACCTGCAGTCGATACAGCGAGGGGTGATCGGGAGACCACAGTCTCGGGTTGGAGAGTGGCAGCTCTTGGGTGAAGCCGTGGGAGGCGCCGGGCGGGATTTCGGCCTCCGCCTCCCGGGCGCCACACTCTTCGCCGTCGGGCCCCAGCACGACCCAGTTCACAGTGATTTGCCGGGCCTCGTCGGATTCGTTGACCGCAGTCGCCTCGAGACGAACGCGCGCGGAGGCGGCGGACACCTCCGGCGTGGTCACATAGAGTCCGCCGTCGGCGATGTGCACCGGGTCGCGAACCAGGAGCCACACATGGCGGTAGATGCCGGAGCCGGAATACCAGCGGCTGTGCTTCGGCGCCGAGTTGTCGACCCGCACCGCTACCAGGTTGTCCGCGTCTACTTCGATGTAGGGAGTGAGGTCCATGGTGAAGCTGGTATACCCATAGGGATGTCGGCCGACATAGCGATCGTTCACCCAGACTTGGGCGTTCTTGAAGACGCCCTCGAAGAAGAGGGCGATGTGCTGGCCCCGCCAGGCTTCCGGCACGGCGAAGCGCTTGCGATACCACCCGAGTCCGTCCACGAAGAAGCCGCCCTCCGGGCAGCTCGGGCTCTCCGGGTCGCGGGGCAGCTCGATGCTCCAATCGTGTGGCAGGTCGAGCCGGCGCCACGACTGATCGTCGAACTCGCGGGTCAGCCACTCGGACCAGAAGGCGGTAGGCTCCTCGGCCAGATGGAAGCGCCAGTCCTTGTCAAAACGCGTCTTCACGGATCAACTCCTTGCCCCGGGTCCGGAAACGTTGCCGCATGCTGTGTCGGAGCGACAGCCCCTGGGGGGTCCTCGATCCTGATCGATCTGAGGCATGGGATTCGTTCACCTGAAGACCGCCCAGTTCCTGCTCGGCAATGGAACCGCCTGTACTGGTCAAATGGGCATAGAGCCACTCTGATATCAGACGTGGTCCCGACGGTTCCCGCGCCACCTGACCATTACAGACGGAGCGATACAGGCAGAGCCTCCTCGCCCGGAACAAGTGGCGATGGCGGCCCTCAGTTCTCCGCGGCACTGTCGAGGAGTGCGCGTATTCTCTCCGCGCGTTCGGCCCATTCATGGTCTCTCAAAGCCACGAACGGAATGTCCAGCCCCCGGCGCGTGAGCTCCTCCCGCAGCATCTCCATGAAGGCGCCGGCTCCAGCTCTCTCACCATCCACGTAGTGTGTGGTGTCCACGCCGCATCCCGGGGAACCGTCGTTGCCCACCACCCCGATGATCCGGAAGCCGTGCTTCTGGTACTCCCTTACATCGTCCATCACTTGCCGCACCAGCTGGCGGCAGGCCTTCTGTCCTTCCCCCTCCAGCAGGGCCTCCCGAATGCCGATGTCGGTTCCGTCGCGCATCCGTCCGGAACGGTCCAACCCCAGGCAGTGGAGCTCGGGACAGGGCATTTGGAGAATGCCCACGCCGCTGTCCACAACCGCCCTCGCGGACTCTCCCATCGCACCGGGGAAGTAGCCACAGCCATCTATGCGCGCATTCTGGTTCAGCAGACAATGCAGGACCAGGATGACCTTCTTGCTCCTTTGGTCGTCGAACACGATGCCGTCCTCCTGCGGCCGCCGGCCGGGACCCAGCCGGTCACGTCAGCCTAATCTGTGACTTCGGATTCGGCCTGCCACGACGCCGCTCCTGCGTAGTCAGGCAATGCTAGTCGGTGTCCGTGACAGGCTCCAGGGGGCTGCTTCGGCACTCCCGCAGGTGAGCCCTTTCTCGGTGTTTCGGGAAGCTTGTTCCCGAAACACTGAGAACAAGTTCGCCAATACACTGAACAGTCGCTCATCATTCGTCCCGCGGTCCACGCCCGAAGGTCCTGCGCTCCCACCTGGCATAGATGCCGCGCAAACTCCTAAGCGCCAAGAAGACGCTGGCGCCGCCGCCGATGAGGCCGAACGTGATGATGGCGATGAGATGGGCCCATGTGTGCACCTCACCTATCACCATGAGCGTCAACACCACCGTATTCGTCACCACGATGGTCAGTATGACCAGCCAGATCGTCGACCGTTCCCCTCCGTACGGCTCCACACCGCTCGCCGTCATCCCGATGCTCACGTATAGCACCGTCGCCAGCCAGATCAACCCGATGTCAAGGTATTGCCGGGGATCCTGTTTCAGTATCAGGCTGCGCACGATCAGGTCTATGGCCAGCGCGACGAACAATATCGCCATGCCGCGCGCCGCCCAGCGCTGGTGTGTGGCCACGATGCGTTCATCACGATGGGTGCTCATGCGAGTTCCTCCGCCCAGAAGAGATCAGTCAACGATTTGTGTAACGCCTGCGCCAGGCATAGGCACAAGGTGATCGTCGGGTTGTACCGTTCCGCCTCGATCAACCCGATGGTCTGCCGGGTCACCCCGATCAGATCCGCCAATTCCTGCTGCGTATGCCCGCGTTCGACCCTCGCCAGCTTGACCCGGTTGCGAACGCGGAGCTCAGCTTTCCTCATGTCGATGCTCCAATTCCTCTGGCACGACATCGCAAGCGTAACATATACCTTGCACTATGTCAACTATATATTGCGCAAAGCCAGATATATTTTGCAGTGATCGCGTTGCTGGGCGAAAGACGAGGAGGTTGGGAAACCGTCCGGCGACGGTCTGTTCGGGCAGGCGTGGTGGAAGGAAACGGTCTGGGATCGAAACTGCGAGAAGGCGGACGGGGTGGGGGATTCCGATGCTAGAGCGTGCGAGTCCAGTGCCGACCTGCCAGGCCCCAGATCAGCAGGATGACGCCCACTTCCAAGCCGGTGCGAATCGGCCACTCGCCGCGAAAGAGCACCTCGTAGAGCACTCCGCCGAAGAGTAGGATCGGCAGGAAGACGTTGAGGGTGATGGCAGCCGCGGCGCCGCCCACGCGTTGTGCCCGCTCGTCATGAAGTCGGGACAGGTCGCCCGTCTCGAGGGCATAGAGGTACTCGGGGGTGGGCTTCTTCCGGTAGGACAGCAGTGCGCCTGCCGCGAAAAGACCAAGCGGCAGGAGGCACATCCACTCCCATCCCTCCACGCCGTCGCCGCCCATCAGGAAGTAGACCGAATGCACAGCCACGTACGCCAGTATGATAAGCGCGCAAATCACCGAAACTCGGCGCAGCCGCCGCCATATCACAGCCCCGGGCGCGGTTCCATCTCCACCGGCGCCCCGGCGGATGAACACAGCATACACAGACCCGACCGCTGCCGATGCCGCTACGACGACGAAGACCCAATCGGCGGGCCCGTAGAAGGGCAGTGCCGCCCGCAGGGCCTCGCCGATGGATGCACCCCCCCGCCGCGCGAGCAGGACTCTCAGGCAGAAGAGGAGATACAGCTGGGTAAGCACGATGGTGACGATGACGGCAATCCAGCGCCGACGGCTCCTACTGCGCATATCACTCATGGCCTTTCTCCGTGTCCGTCTCTGGTTCGTAGAAGAACACGTCCTCAATGCTCTGGTCGAACGCCCGGGCGAGCTTGTAGGCGAGCACGATGGAGGGGTTGTACCGACCCAACTCGATGGAGATGATGGTCTGCCGAGAGACTCCCAGGCGTTCGGCGATCTCCTCCTGGGTCATACCTCGCCCGATCCGCAGCTCCCGTACTCGGTTGCGCACTGATAGACTCCCTGGGCGCATGTAAAGCGACCTTGACAGGAGGCTACCACCATCTGGATGTGATGTCAAGTTTCCTTTACAGGGCAGGTGATTGGCCGAGAGGCTGTCGTTGACCGGAGAAGGACGGTCTGAAGCCAGAGGCATGGTGGAGGAAGACGACCTGGGATCGGAACTCTCTCTGTTTCGGACGGGGGTGCGACAGGTCGTTTTCCTCTAGGAAGGTGCGGTTGCGAATTGGCTCCGTGTCTGACTGCAGGCCCGCCGCTACGTCGCTCCCCTGCTCTCCTCTCTCAGGTCAGCAATACCAACACTCGCCGGGAGACCGGTGCCTCAAGCCTGCTTGACATCCGCAGGCTGGGCCAATATGATGCCAACTCAGAATGGAGGGATAGCGATGCGGCTCATGATATTGACTGTCGTAGGTGTGGTCGGCGTAGGTCTGCTGTGCGGCGCAGCCGGTCTCGGGGAGTTGTCGACAGCAGTGAAGGCCGTTCCGAGGGTCGCAGCCGGCGAGCTCTCAGCACGGGCGATCAGCCCCCAGCCGGAGCCGTCCAAGTTCCGAGTGCTGTCCATCCAGCAACTCCAGACGGCGAAGGCGGGCGTACCGCGCCTTCGGATCACCGGGCCGGGCGAGAAGGCACTCCCACTCGCCGGCGTGAGCATGCGCGCGGTGGTGCCTGGCGCGGGCTGCCCCGACTACGCCTCCGGCAGCGGCGTCGTGCTGCGACCGCTCCAGCCGTGGCATGAACCCTCCGGATCAACGCTTACTCTGCGCGGGGTGTTCTGGAACGAGGGCGTCCGCCGGCGGGTGACATCCGGCGATGAGGATGCGAGCTTCGCCCTGGAAGTCGGCACTGAGCTGACGCTGGGCGCGACGGCTTACTTCCAGGATCTTCCAGCCGGCCTCCACACGTACATGCTGAGCATCGGCACGTCCGCGCCCCGAGACCGCGTGCGGGTTCGCATAGGGGAGTATTTCTCGCAGCCGGGCAGCCTGGTGGCCAACCCGGAGACGTCCGAGATGCGGGCACTGTTCACCTACGAGGCCGGTCGTCATGAGAATCGCCTCGCTGTGTATGTCCAGCACTTCCCTGCGGCGTCCGGAGGCGATTACGTCCACTTCCACCACATCCAGCTCGCGCAGCTTGACTGAACCGCGCACAGCGCGGCGCCCTAGGCCTGCCCAACAACCAGGTACCCATGCGGCTGCGGAGCGAGATTCACCGTGCAACCGAGGCGAGGGAGGTTCTAGTGGAACGATTGGAGCATATCGGGCAGGTTATCTCGCGGGCTGACGAGGACCGGATCCGGCGGAATCTCTTTTTCCTTTCCAAGGATCCGCTGCCGTATCGGAAGGCCAACTTCACGCGCCCCGGGCAGAAGAAGAACACCCTGGACGAGACCGATGACTTCATCGAGAGCGCTCTCAGGGGCTGGGGGTATGCAGTGGAGCGCGAGCCGGTGCGAGTGCAGGCCTTCCGCTGCGACACGACCAAGCATCCATCGCACTGGTACTCCCTGCCGGACCCCGCTGATCCCTGGTACATGGCGACCAACCTCTATGCGAAGATCGACGGGGCCGCATCGCCCGCTCGCATCATCGTAGTTGTCTCGCACAAGGACTCGCCGAGCTGGATCGACTGCCCGGGCGCGAACGACAACGCCGGCGGAACCGTCTGCAATATGGAGGTGGCGCGCCTGCTGGCCGGCCATTCGCTGCGCAACAGCGTGTGGTTCCTGTTCTGCAACGAGGAGCACTGGCCCTGGACGAGCGTGACCACCGCCACGAACGCCAGCACGCGGGGTGACGACCTCATTGCCGTCCTCAACCTGGATGGCTGCGCAGGCAGGTCGCCAGAGGATGAGGCCGCGGATCGGCACCCGAGCACGGCGGTCTATGGCACGCCGGAGGGGGAGCAGCTAGGCGACCTGCTGGCGGCCGTCAACGACGTCTATGACATCGGCCTCAGCCAGGTGAAGCTCTTCCGGCAGGAGCCCGCCAATGACGACGGCTCCTTCGTCAAGGCCGGCTTCCCGGCGGCCATCGGAGTGCATGGCGCGCTCGATTGGGAGAACCCATCTTACCATCGGCCTGAAGATGTGCCGGAACGGTTGGATGTGGGGGGCCTCCGCCGCGTCGTCCAGTTGATCGCGGCAACCGTCTTGGTCCTTGACCACGAGTAACGCATCCTTGCTCACAGGTGGAACGGTGGTAGACAGCTTCCGCGCACGCCGATCAACAAACGGTCGCGCCCGCGACCGGAGACCTCGGGTGACAGCCGACGATCATAGGCTCTGTGCAAGCCTTGGCATGACGTGGTATAATAGAACAGCGCCCGCGATGAGGACGGTTCGCTGGCGTTTTTCTGTTGCGTTCGGAAGGATTCACTCTTCGCATGGTTCCCACAGAGAAGATCAGAAACCTGGCCATCGTCGCCCACATCGATCATGGCAAGACGACGCTGATCGACGCCATCTTCGGCGCCACCCGCACCTTCCGGGAGACCCAACACCTGGAAGAGCGCGTGATGGATACCCACGAGCTCGAGCGCGAGCGCGGCATCACCATTCGCTCCAAACACTGCACCGTCGAGTGGGGCGGCTACCTCATCAACATCATCGACACCCCCGGCCACGCGGACTTCTCCGGAGAAGTCGAGCGCGTGCTGTCCATGGCGGATTCCGTGCTGCTGCTCGTCGATGCGGATGAAGGCCCGATGCCCCAGACCCGCTACGTGCTCATGCTCGCGCTGCGGCTGGGGCTCCGACCCATCGTCGTGCTCAACAAGGTCGACCGCGCGAGCGCCGCGCCGGAATCGGCCCTCGATCGGACCTTTGATCTTTTCATCGAGCTGGGCGCGAGCGACGCGCAATCCGACTTCCCCGTCATCTATGGCTCCGCCCTCCATGGTTGGATGGTGCGCGACCTCGCCACCGACAGGCCCGAAGGGCTGGACGCACTCCTCCAGATGATCGTCGACGAGGTGCCCGCGCCGACGGTGGATCGCGACGCGCCCTTCCGCATGCAGGTCAGCACGCTCGCCTGGAACGACCACATCGGCCGCATCGGATGCGGGCGCGTGCTCTCGGGTTCTCACCGCCGAGGCGAGCCGCTCGTACGCACCACCACCGAGTGGCGGGATCACAGGTGCCGGGAAGGGGAATGGGACGTCATCGGCTCGGAGCCGAGCCGCTCCACTCATCTCTTCGTCATGCGCGGCCTCGACCGACTTGAGGTGGACGAGATCGCAGCCGGTGACATCGTCTGGATCTCCGGCACCGAAGAGATCACCATCGGCGACACCCTCTCCTCTTCCGAGAGCGAGAGCCCGGCGCTGGCGCCGCTCGAGATCGAGGAGCCGACGGTATCGATGTTCTTCCTCGTCAACTCCAGCGCGCTGGCGGGCGCAGATGGCAATGTACTCACCCTCCGCGAGATCAAGGACCGACTCGCGCGGGAGCTGCGCGTCAACGTCGCGCTGCGGGTCGAGGACATCGGTCGGGCCGACGGCGTGAAGGTCTCCGGCCAGGGCGAGCTGCACCTCGGCATCTTGATCGAAGAGATGCGGCGCGAGGGCATCGAGCTGTGCGTGTCTCGCCCCGAGGTGATCACCAGGCGGGACGAGGACGGGCAGCTCCTGGAGCCCATGGAGCAGCTCATCATCAACATCCCCGAGCAGTTCCAGGGCATCGTCATCGAGAAGCTGGCGAAGCGCAAGGGCGAGATCGTGGGCATGACCCACACCGGCGCCGGCAGCATCAATGTGGAATATGAGATCCCGACTCGCGGCCTCATCGGCTATCGAAGCGAGTTCCTGACAGACACCCGCGGTCTGGGCATCATGTCCGCTCGCCTCATCGGGTACGGCCCCTGGTGCGGCGACCTCGTCTCCCGCACCCGCGGCTCCATGGTCGCCACCGCCACCGGCGCCGCCGCTGCGTGGCAGATCGAGAACCTCCAGGCGCGAGGCACGCTCTTTGTCTCCCCCATGGACCGCATCTACCAGGGCATGATCGTGGGCGAGCATTCCCGCCCCGGCGATCTGCCCTGCAACCCTACCAAGAGGAAGAACCTCACCAACCATCGGCAAGCGAACAAAGAGATCGCCACCAAGGTCGACGTGGCGCGCACGATGACGCTTGAGGCCGCACTCACGTGGATCGCCCCGGACGAGTTGGTCGAAGTCACCCCGACATCGATCCGCCTGCGCAAAGCCATCCTCAACCCCGCCGCGCAGAAGCTCATCGCCCGGCAAGCCGCCGAGCGCGGCGCCCCCCTCCCCGTCACCTGACCCGCGCTGTCGAGAAGCTGCTTCATAGCCTCCATCTGAGGTTATGAAACAGCAGCACAAGCGGCCAGGCTCCAGCAGGCGCATTTCATGCCAGCGTCTATAACGGACAGCCAGGCGAGTGAGGGCTATGAAATGCGCTCCAGGAACCCATCTGGCTCCCCGAACGTAACCCTCCTAGTAACCATTCTCAGTTCGCGGAGGGTTGCATTTGGGTCCGGCGGTAGGGATGGGAATGGGGAAACCGGACCCATAGGGCTGTGTGGGCAGCCCTTGATTACCTCGGAGGCCGCCTGCGCAAGATCCTATCGGACTTCACGTCGTCCAGCCACTGAGGGTGATGGGGGGCCGGCGGAATGGGTCGGTAGCGGCGGATATGTGTCCACGGCAATCGGCGAGAACCGAGACCAGTTGCCACATCACGCAGGTGGATGTGTAGCCGGAGGTCGCAGGTTAGTAGCGGGGGCGCGCTGCGCAGCATTAGAGAAGACACGCACGAGCCGATAGATGTGGCAATTGCCCTTTGAATCCCCTGGGAAAGCCCTGGACGCATTCTGGGAGGAGGCCAGGTTGCGGCTGATCCCGGTTCTCAGCACCAAGAAACGCCGCTAGGTCGCAGGTTCGTAGCGGGGTCAACGGTAACAGGCAAGCTATCTCTTGTGGCCTCGATACATACCTGCGACCACAGAAGCAGCCTCTTCTGCGCTACGTTCACATGGCTAGCCCAAACGCCCTCGCCACATACACGGCCATTTGGTCGCGCGTCACCACCAGCTCCGGATGGTAGCAGCCATCGTCATATCCCTGCACTACGCCCTCGCTGACGCAGTACTGCACGTGTCGGTACGCCCAAAACGTATCCGGCACATCCGGGAATGTCGGCGGCCCCGACGGCGTGAGCACATTTCCGTCTCCACCAGCCACCGCCCGCGCCATATACACCGCCATCTGCCCGCGGTCCACTTGGTACTCTGGGTGGTAGTAGCCGTCGTCATACCCCGACACTACCCCGGCCTCCGCAGCATACTGCACGTATTTCAGCGTCCAGTGCCCCGTCGGTACGTCCGGAAAGCTTGGCGCGCCCGCGAACTCGGGCACATTCCCATCGCCACCCGCCAGCGCGCGGGCCACGTACACCGCCATCTGATCCCGCGCCACCACCCAATCGCTGTGGTACCTCGCGTCGTCATACCCGGCCACCACTCCCGCCGCGATGCATCCCTCGATATGCTCGTAAGCCCAGAAGTCCAACGGCACATCCGGGAAACTCTCGACCAGGCGATCGTTGCTCACATCTCGGATCTCGATTTGCCTGTTGAGCGCAACGTCGCGATGCGTCACGAGACTGCCGTCCGGGAACCACACCCGCACCGCCACGGGCCCGTCCACCGGCACTCCGAACTGCGCCACCGGTTCGCTCTGGCCGAGGAACCCCGATCCGCCGTCGATCACCCGCGTCAGCGTCCGATCCGCAAGGAAGCCGTCGTCGTTATCCACGTTCAGCTCGACGCATGCCCCAAGGGCGTCCCGGCTGTCCGCGGGGTCGCCGTCGCACGCATCCCCATCCCCGTCCGTCACGGCCCGCACCCGCAGCCAGTTCCCGCCCGCGCTAATATTGTGACTCAGCACCGAGTCCGGATTCCCTCCGTGGAATAGGTCTATCCGGCCGTCGAGATCCATATCCGCCCAGACTGTCGATCCGCTGTGCTGCGGTGGCACCAACCCCGACCCTGCAGTCGCCTCCGTGAACGTCCCGTCGCCGTCGTTGTGATAAAGGACTACGATCGTGTTGCTGTCCCCGCCAACGATAATGTCCAGATACCCATCGTTGTCGTAGTCCGCCCACGACACCGCATTCGCCTTGAATGTGTCCCCTACCATCCCCGCCGTGCCCGCTACGTTGGTGAACGTCCCGTCTCCGTTGTTGTGGAACAGAGCGTCCCTCACTGTGCCACTCGCGACCACATAGCAGTCCAGCCACCCGTCGTTGTCGTAGTCTCCCCAAGCCGCCCCTGTGCCGCCGCTGAGGCCGGTGAGGTGCGCGGCGCCGCTGACCTCCGTGAACGAGCCATCGCCCTCATTGTGATAGAGCATCGGGGGCAGGCTCCATGAGGATACGAGCAGATCGCTCCACCCGTCGTTGTCATAATCCCCCCAGTGCGAGCAGAAGCTGTACATGGGCTCGTCATCGCCGGCCATGCCGACACTGTCAGTCACGTCGGTGAAGGTTCCGTCACCGTCGTTTAGGTAGAGGCGCCCGGCTACGCCGTACCCTGGGTACGAGACGTAGCAGATGAAGACGTCCAGCCAGTTATCCCGGTCGTAGTCGCACCAGGAAACGGTCCGACCCGGGTCCGTTCCGCTGAACCCGGCAGCCGCAGCGACATCCGTGAAGAACGCTCCATCGTAGCGTAAGAGCTTGTCCAAGGCCCCACCATCCGCACTTACCAGTACGTCCAGGACGCCATCGTTGTTGTAGTCGGCCCAGGCAACACCAGTCGTCGGTCCGTGTGTCCCGCCGTAGATTCCAACTTCGGCTCCCACGTCTGCGAACGTCAGATCGCCCTGGTTCCGCAGCAGGCGGACATCGGGCGATCCGGCCGGGGTCCCCGTCAGGAACAGATCCGGATAGCCATCTTCGTCGTAGTCACCCCAGGCGGCGCCGGTGGCTTTCGGCCACCATCCTCCTTCGTATTGGATCACCTCAAATATGGAATCGGACGGCAGCGGTGTCAGCGCTAAGTCCACTGTCGTCACAGACCCAGGGCTTACGAATACCCCTCGCGCGGTGCCCCATAGGTACCCGCCGGCGCTGGCCCCGACCACACTCGCGGTCCCCGCGGGCACGCCGGTGATTGCATAGGCTCCGTCCGCCTCCGTCTCCACACTCAGCGCCCCGCAGGTCACGAGGGCGCCCTCGATGCCGGTGCCGGTGTCCGCCGTGGTGACGCGCCCGGCCACTCCTCCCGTACCGGTCGCGCTCAAGGCCAGATCGACCATCGTCGTCGTGTTCGCCTCCACCAACGCGTTCTGCGATGCCGAGCTGTGGAACTCCGCGCTGGCGTTCACCGCATACGTCTCCCCTGCCCGCAGGTCTCCGACCCGGTAGCGGCCATCCGCCGCCGAGGTGGCGCTCCGCCCGTCGCATTCCACCGTCGCTCCCGCAATCGGCAGCTCCGTCGTCGCCTCCACCACCTTGCCGACAATAGTCCCAGTCGCGTAGCTCAGCCGGAAATCCACGATCGTCGTCTCTGCCAGCGCCACGCTCACGCCCGTCACTGTCTGCGTTCGGTATGCCGGATGACTTGCCTCCACGATAAGGCCCGACCCCGCCGGCACACCCGTGATGGTGTAGTTGCCATCCCCATTTGTGATTGCGGAGTATCCCTCGCAGGAGACGGTCGCCCCGCTGATCGGCGCCTCCGTCTCCGCCTCCGTCACCGTACCTGCAATCGATCCGGCCGACACGAGGTCGAAGTCAACAACTGTCGTCTCGCCTTCGAGCACCGTCACTCCGTTCGCCACGGCCGAGAGGTAGTTGAGCTTGCTGGCAGTGACCGTGTGGGAACCGGTGCGCACCTCCGCGAGGAGGTATGTCCCGTCGGCTTCCGTCAACGTGCTGCTCCCGTCGCACGAAACCGTCGCTCCCGCCACCGGCGCCAAGCTGGAGGCGTCGCGCACCGTACCACTGACCGAACCCCATTCAGGAGTGAGCAGAAAGCCCACCGCCGTCCCGATACCGGTGGTCACGACCACGTCGGGTGCGATCTCTTCGTAGTACCCCGGCGACGAGGCGATGACCGTGTAGCTCCCGGGCATCACCTCGCTCAGGAGATAGGCGCCGCTGTCATCCGTGATCGTCTCCCTGCCGCCGCACTCTACTCTCGCCCTGGCAATGGGCTCGCCGGTCCAGGCGTCATTCACGTAGCCTTCGATCCAGCCGCAGGCCTGACACTCATCCCTGATCACGATCTGCTGGTTCGCCGCCACGTCAGTCTCTATCGCAACGGTTCCGTCAACGAATGTCACCCGCACCGCGACGACCTCGGCCACACCCAGTCCGAACTGCGCGATCAGCTCGTTCTGTCCGCAGAAGCTCGACCCCCCGTCGATCACCCGCGTCAGCGTTCGTCCGGGCGGGAAGCTGTCATCATTATCGAGGTTGACCTCAACCCGCGCGCCGAGCGCATCCCGGTCCTCCTCGAGATTCAGATCCTGAGTGTTCCCATCCCGATCCGTAAGGGCCCTCACCCGCAGCCAATTCCGCGGAGGACCATCGTTTCTGTAGAGGCAGGAGTAGTTATCCGCGGCCGAGGCAAACAGGTCCAAGTCCCCGTCCAGATCGAGATCGGCCCAACACGCGGTGCGGTAGTGGCGGAGCGCCGTCATGCCCTCCGCTGCCGCCACGTCGGCGAAGACACCCTCGGCGTTCCCACGGAAGAGAAACGGCTCTCGCGCACTGGACCCGAACCCCATGAACAGGTCCAGATAGGTGTCGTTGTCGTAGTCCGCCCACGCCACGCCGTAGCTCTCCGCGTCCAGCGCGGTCACACCCGAAGTGTCGCTTACCTCCGTGAAGGTTCGGTCGCCGTTGTTGCGGAACAGCCACGCAGGCCGGTTGCGCGCCGGGGTAAACGCGAGGTCGATGTATCCGTCATTGTTGTAGTCGCCCGGCGCCACGCCGTGGCACGTGTCCGCTCGCTGAAGGTCGCCGACCGCCGCCCAATCGTTGAACGTCCCGTCACCGTTGTTGCGGTAGATCCGCGCCGGGCTGCCGGTGCCGGTCGCCTCCTCCTTGCGCGCTACGACCAGGTCGAGCAGAGCGTCATTGTCGAAATCGAACCACGCCGCTGACTGCCCGTAGTAGACGGGCGCGAACTCCATCCCGCATGTCTCCGTCACCTCTGTGAACGTCCCATCGTGGTTGTTGCGATAGAGGCGGGAGGGAGCCCCCCAGTAGTCGATCGTCGTGTAGACGTCGAGCCACCCATCGGCGTCGTAGTCGCCCCAGGCTACCCCTCGCAGCACCGACCACTGGGGGTTGAATCCCGCCGCTTCCCCGCCCACGTCCGTGAAGTGATCCCCATCGTTTCGGTACAGGAACGGCATGTGGTTGCCGCCCATCACGATGAGATCCAGCTTCCCGTCGTTGTTGAAGTCGCCCCACGCCGCCCCCCAGTCTTCCCACGAGTCCGAGTCCGTACGTAGGCCCATCGCCGACGTTACATCGGTGAACGTCCCGTCGCCGTTGTTCCGGTAGAGGACGCACCGATGCTCACCCCACAGGCCGCCCACGTAGAGATCAGGATCGCCGTCGTTGTCGTAGTCGCCCCACGCGCCCCCCATGGCGCCAGGGATGTTCATGGTCGCACCGATATCCGTGAACCGCGGCCCTGCCGCCGGCTCCACCGTCAGCGTCGTGGTATCGGTGTCGCTGATTGGCACCGCGGAGTCACACGTGCCCGTCACCGTCAACGTCACGATGAGATGCGTCCCCGTGCTGTTCGTCGGCGCGTAGTACGTCGGGCTCTGCACCGTCGGCGAGGGTGAGAACGACCCACCGGCGCCGCCATCGTGCCATTCCCACAGCGCAACATCGTGTGCCAGGCTGTCCGCGTAGGTAGCGCTCAGGTTCGCGCTGCCGCCACTGGCGACCGACGCCGGATCGGGGTCCGCCGCCGTCACCGTCAGCGTATGCGCTACCGAGGACACCAGCAGCGGCGTCGCATCGCTGTCGCTCAGCGGCTCCGCACCGTCGCAGGTGGCACTTACCGTCAGTGTCACCAGGAGCTCAGCGCCACCGCTCGCAGGAGCCGTGTAGGTTGGCGACTGCACCGCGGCTGATGGTGCGAAGCTCCCGCCCGCGCCGCCGTCGTCCCACGACCACTCTGCGATGTCGTGGCCGAAGCTGTCCTCATAGGTTGCCGATAGAGACGTCGTCTCTCCGAAGAGGACGGCCGCAGGGCTCGGTTCGGCGGCCGTCACTGTCAGTTCGTGGAACAGCGGCTCGACCGTCAGCGTCGTCGCATCGCTATCGCTCAACGGAGTCGGCCCATCGCACGTCGCCGTCACCGTCAGAGTCACGATGACGTTCGATCCGGACACATTCTCCGGCGCGGTATAGGATGGATTCTGCACGTTCGCCGATGGGCTGAAGCCCCCACCGGCGCCGCCGTCATCCCAGCTCCACGTCGCCACCCCGTGGCCCATGCTGTCGCTGTAAGTAGCCGACAGCGACACCGTCCCCTGCGAGATCACCGTCGCCGGACTCGGCGCGTGCGCCGTCACCGAGAACTCGTGCTCCAGCGGGCACATCACCGGCCGCCACTCCGCCGCAGTCACCGTAACCGGTGGTTCCACCGAGGAGAACACCTCGTAGGTCCCGTCGCCATCCAGGTCCTCGAAGAAGTCCACGCTCGTGATAGTGGCGTTGTACGGAGACCAGTCCCACACATACAGCCCGACGAACGCCGTCGGCAGCGTGCCCAGGAAGGCCACCCCATCCGACACGTCCACCGCAATCCGCTTCGCATCCGTCACCGGGTGCGGGCCGCCTTCGTACCAGATGACCGGATTGGTGTACCAGTCCTCGAACGCCCCCGTACCCCCGTACAGCTCCAAGTCCCACCGCTCCGCGTGATTGATGCCCGCCACTCCATACAGCCTCGGGCGATAGTCCGGCCGGTCGTCGCAGTAGTAGACCTCGGGGCCGAATGTCCCCTCCAGGAACATCGCGTATGCCACCCAGAAGAACCCATTCCCTCCGCTCGCCGTACTGTTCTGAACCCCCCATGAATCCCCCCACGAGTTCGCCACCAGGAAGGCCCCGTAGTGCGTCTCGCCATCGCGGTGATCGAGGTAGCTCTTCTCGTCGTCGTACCCCACCAGAGTCACCGCGTGCGCGCCGTCCAGCTCCCCATCGGGCGCGTAGTACACACCGCTGTTTATCCCGGTATCGTCGGCCGGGTAGTTCCAGTACCAGGTGTCGTACACGTCAAAGCGCGTCGTCACCAGGTTCCCGTTCGCCAGGTGCTGCTTGATCGCTGCCAGGCCGGCTGCGTCGGAGCCGTCGATCCAGTTGATGCCATCGGTGCGATACCTGAGCGCCTCGACCCACGCCGCCTCCATCGGCCACGAGAGGTAGTCGCTCGGGGAGTAGGGCTTCGACGTCCACGTGCAGCAGCCGATGTCATCGAGCCGCGTCATCACGTACCAGAGGTTCGCCCCCTCGTCCCACCCCCCATTGGTCAGCGGGTACATGAAGCCCGGGCTCAGGATGTGGTCGTTATCCCCCCCCGACACGTCGTACCCTTCATCGTTCGCCTGCGTGAACGTCCCGTAGTAGTAGCACGACGCCCAAGCTGTACACGACCCCTGGCTTCCCTGGCTTCCAATTGGGGGGAAGTACTGCAGCGTGCTGTTGTCCACCGCTGCCGGCATCCCATCCAGCGGCGGCGCCGCCTCGACCTCCGCCCGCTCCCGCGAGCGCGCAAGCTCGTTTGGTGCCACCGACGTCACCTGTTCCGACACCGCGGCAATGTGCGCTGCCTCCCTCGCGGTCGGTGGGCGCTCCCCCAGTCCCCGGCCCGGGATGATCGCGCCGAAACACGCCGAGAAGCCTAGGAATGCGGTCAGGGGAGGGATGAGAAACCGAACAGCTCGCATCCTGCGCCTCCTATGATAGTCAAATGGCAATGGGACAGCGCTGACAGCCCTGCCGGCTTGCCTGTGACTCCCGGACATTCTACCATATGAGACCTTTGGGCGGCGCCTCTGGGCGCTGTTTCCAGGGCTCTCAGACCGGCTTCACGGGCGGGTGATCAAGGACAATCTGTTTCACGGACGCTGACGACATACATCTCCCGCCATAGGCGGGGACCTTCAGCGGGCAGCTGTACGCAGGTCCAGGGCCCAGGTCACCGAGGCGGGGTTGCCTACGCTGCCCAGGAAGCCGCCGACGACGACGAGAAAGCCGGAGGCGACGGCCCCACCTCCGCAGCATCTCCCCCCGGGGAGGTCTGCGCCCGTCACGAATCCTGAGGCAGCGATGTCGAAGTAGCTCGTGACAGTCGTTCTGCCAGCAGTTCCTCTCCCGCCGACTACGTGGAGCTTGCCGTCGTGCACGACCGAGGCCGAGCACTGCGTTAGGTAGAAGACCCGCGGCATGATCCGTGCAGCCGGCAGGGGCGTCCAGCGGTCCCGATCGGGATCATATGTCAGGACACCGTCGGCGATGAGGCGGCGATCTGCCATGGGGGTTGCCTCATGTTCGGCCCCGCTCACAGCATACACCCTTCCGCCGTGGGCGCCAGCAGCTATGTAGCATCCTGTCCGGGGCGCGTCGGCCATCCGGGTGTAGGCTCCTGCCCCTGGATCGTACCTGTACGTGCTCACATACTCCTGCAATACGTCGACGTCTTTGCCGCCTTGCCGGTCGTACCCAAGGCAGATGTAGATGTAGTCGCCTACGGGCACCGCGCAGCCATTCATCCTCTTGTTTGGCATCTTGGGCGCGTCTGACCAGCAATCGGCATCGGGATCATAGACCCACACCTCGTCCGTAGCGCAGAGCCCTACACCCTCCTTGGCGTACCCGCCTCCAAAGAGATAGAGCTCCCCCTCGAGCACGGCGGGCATGCTCCAGGCGACTGCCCTCGGCAGATCGGCTGCAATCGTCCAGGCGTCGGCGACGGGATCGTAGACCTGGTGCGTGGCACACGGCCTCTGCCAGTCTTCGGTGTGGCATCCTCCCAGGACGTGGATCTTGCCGTCGATGGTGGCCGATGCATGGCCATAGACATGGTGGGGGATGTCGGCTCGGGCCCGCCACTCTTCTGCGCACGCTCGCGGGGCGATGGCCGCCATGAGGAGCACCGACCCGATCACGAGCGACAGCGTACTGAGTGACGCCTCAGTGACTCCTTCGCGCTTCATCACCGTGCTCCTATCTATCGCGATGTGAATCGTCAGCCTTGCTGAGACAGACCACCGGGTGAGTTAAGCGACACTTCAGGTGTTCCTGTCCCGGTTGTCTCTGTGTCCCTCACGGTCCTGCGGTAGTGTTCGTCACTGTTAAATGGCGATGGGACACCTCTGGCAGCCCTGCAGGCTTGCCTGTGACTCCCGGCCATTCTACCATACGGGACCATTCGGCGGCGCCTACGGGCGCTGTTTCCAGGGCTCTCAAGCAGGCTTCACGGGCGGCTGACAACGACATCCGAACTCAGGCCGCCTTCTGCTACTCCGTCAGCACCGCGCCAGGGCCCGCTCGGCGACCGCGTGGCGGCGTCGCGAGATGACCTTGTCGGTGGCGGCGCGCTGGAGGTAGCGTTCCAGCACTGGCGCGGCGTACCGGAGTTCGGCGAGCGCACCCGGGAGGTCGATCTCGGTGAGGGCGAGCACTGCGTAGAAGAATGGGAAGAAGCGCCACTTGCCCGTGTCGAGGCGGCGCGCCTTCATGTCCTTCATCCCCCGCGCAAGCCGCGCCTCCGCGCGGGTCAGCCCGCCTGCAGCAAGATTGCGCCAGTACGCGCAGGAACAGGTGCCACAGCAATACATCCCCAAGGGGCGAGAGACCGTATCCGTCACGCGTGTCTCCATGCCTGCCTTCGCCCGCGCCAGCGCGGCTCGCACCTCAGGGCTCTTCACGCCCAGTAGCTGCAGGGCACGGATCGCCTCTTCGCCGAGGATGTGCCCGGTAGCGGCGCCAGAGGCAATAGTCTCGCCTGTGAAGAGTCGCGCGCCCGCGAAGTCCTGTTGGGTGGGAGCGAACATGTCGGCGTACGAGCCAGGCATCCCCTGCCGCCCGGCAAGCCAAGTAGCGGCCTGCACCCGCGCTTGTCGGGGGATGCGGCGGTCAAGAAAAGTGGCCTCATTCACGGCGTCCAGCGTAAGTGCAAGGCTGCCTTCGTCGACGAGTTGCATGTCTCGCCTCCAGGTGCACGTTCGCTTCGAAGGTTCCATTCTCATCGCCGGCTATCCTGCGTGGGCGACTGTGCCCATAGCAGCGGTCACGGACCCAGCCCCGGAATGCACTCAAGCCGGTGCTACGGGGGCCCGACACCCACACGGTGTCCCAAGCCTACTTGACATCCGCAGGGCGGCGTGTTTCGGCGGTTTGGAAGAGTGGCTCCCCAGCACGGGCAACTGGGGGAACTTCTGTGAGCAGTTCCACTTGGCAGGCAGACGCGCTCCCAGCGCCTCTCAAGAAAGGGACGGGGAGAAGGCAAGGGCGATTCGGGTCCCGGCTCTGCAGCGAGCGTGCGCATTCCGGCGACTCCTCGACTCGGGTGAGGCGGAGAATCGGGCGGAGATCGCT
>Ga0114922_10000272_pt1 | contig 49835 bp, 48 predicted proteins | sample AartaG_FD_100975 | JGI IMG/M metagenome (GOLD analysis project Ga0114922, IMG submission 100975) | Deep subsurface microbial communities from Aarhus Bay to uncover new lineages of life (NeLLi) - Aarhus_00045 metaG | ecosystem: Environmental > Aquatic > Marine > Oceanic > Sediment | place... | reverse complement strand
ATTGTCGGCTGTAACCCGCTGACATGAACGTGGAATCCCTAGTAATCGTGTGTCATCATCGCACGGTGAATACGTCTCTGCTCCTTGCACACACCGCCCGTCGCTCCATCCGAGTGTGCTAAAAATGAGGTCTGGTCATAATGGTCATATCGAGTTTCTAGTATGCGAGGAGGGAGAAGTCGTAACAAGGTAGCCGTAGGGGAACCTGCGGCTGGATCACCTCCTATTTATTCTTTATTTAAAATTATGACTTATCTTAGGCAAGTTCTTAATAAACTTTTATCTAATTCTTATTTTTTAATTCAAGATCATCTAAAACAAAAAAAAAATGAATTAAAAAAGTAAAAAATTTTAATTGTTGAAGTTTCTAATATAAATAATATATATAATCAAAAAGGGCCTGTAGATCAGTGGAAGATGGTTTTGTTCAGTTTCATACTAACCTTCAACGCTTGACTTGCATTCAAGAGGTCACGGGTTCAATTCCCGTCAGGTCCATTCTTCCCTATTTTAGAAAAGTATTTCAGAATAAATGAAATTAAAATCAAAATTTCACAGTTAATTAAAAACTCTCTTATTATTGTTAAGACTTCACAATTATAATATTTCAAAAATAAGAAATTTTTTAATTATTAATTAAATATTCATCATAAGTATGAAGTTTTATGGAATATTTATATTGGCAATTCTTTCTCTGTTTCAAGCTACGACAGATATTATCGAAATATATAATTTCATCTTAATATTTTTCGGAATCATATTGTTAATTATAATTCTTGCGTATATTCTTTTAACTTCAAAACAAGATTAGTTTTTATCTTATTTACTTCTTGATGTCACTATTTTAACAATATCTCCATCCTGTAATTCATAATTTTCTCCTAATCTCTTTTTAGTTTTAGCATCAATGCCAAATATAAAATTTTCCGCTAATTCTGTATGAATTTTTTCTCTTACAAAATCTCTTAAAAGAGTTCCTTTTTCCACTAGAAATACATCTGGTAAAACATTATCCTTATTATCTGAATAAGTGTTAACATCTGAAACGGGATAAACACAAATTTGATTTACCATGGTTAAAGAAGCGTAATCTAAAGCAGATTGAATTCCAGTATTCTTATATGGGGTTAAAATTTTAGTTTTTATCTTTTCAAGCATCTCTAATTCATTTGAGTTTAACTTGTTTTTATCCAAAATCTCAAAATCATTAGACCCGGGAATATAATTGATTATTTTACGTTCATGATATTTTCTTAAAAAATGTTCTGCTAATGCACTACATGGGATAATTGGGTCTACATATTTCTTTTTTAACTCTCTTAAATTGCTTTCACTAATCTCTTTATCAATTTTGTTTGCTATTATTAAAATTGGTTTGGCTCTCTTCCTTAAGGTTTTTGAAAAATCCAATAGCTCAAGATCAGTCCATTGAGATGGATTTCGGCCTGTTAAATTTGAAATCCTTAATGAATGGATTATTTGTTGTTTATTAATTTTTACTCCTGAAAGTCTATCATGCAATGATTCAACTACTTTTCTCTTCTCTGCTAATATGCCTTTTGTAAATTTTGTCCAATCTTCTCGTTCGAGGATTTCTTTAAACCATAAATTTATCTCATTTTCTAAAAATAAAATATCTTCATATGGATCATTTTCTCCCATAGATACTAATTTTCCCGATTTGTTAAGAGATCCAGTAATATCCACAATATGTAGAAGAACATCAGCTTTGATCAAGTCATTTAAAAATTTATTACCTAAACCTTTTCCTTTATGAGCATCTGGTACTAACCCAGCAACATCTATTAAATTAATTGGTATAAAACGCATACCATCAATGCATAGGGAATTTTTTGGATTATCTATTACATTTAATTCCCTACATACACATTTTGTTTTCACATACGCTACTCCAATATTGGGTTCTATTGTAGTAAAAGGTATTTCACTAACTTTCGCATGTGTTAAACAAGCCGCATTTAAAAATGTAGTTTTTCCACTGCTCGGTTTTCCAATAATTCCTATTGTTAATACCATATGTATATTGAATTTTGATCTCTTAAAATTATTCCTTTTTCTTCTGCAAATTATAGATACGATTTATATAATCTTCTAGCATACTATATGAATCTAATTCAAAGTTTTTTTGGGGTGTGATGCGCTCTAAATCAGAATTATGGACTATTTGTGGGTTATTTTGAGACTGAATTTGTTCTAATTCTGTTGAATTTACAGATGTAATTTTTGAATTATTTGAGAAAATATTCTTAAACTTCTTTATAGTTTTCTGAAGGAAATTTCGAATAATATTTATTTTTATTTTCGAAATAGACGTAAAACTCTTCTCAACTTTATTAAAGATTATTTTATTGTTTTTCTTAATTTCTGAAATTGGTAATGCTTCGTGTATAATAAAGGGGATATTTAATAAGAAAGGTTCTTTAATTGAATTCGTTCTAATAATACATTGGCCTTCCTCTAAAATCGATAAAAAATTTTTATTTTCAATGTTAATATTTAACAAATCACACATAATATCTTTTTCAATATGATTTTTAAAGGTAAGGACAACGCCATTATTAGCTAAGATTTCTTTACTGATATTTGGGCGCGTAGCTAAGGTTATTAAGCATTCTCCTGTTCCTCTTTGTAATAAAGCTATATCTTCTAAATATGTTGTTAATTTACTCTTTTTCATTAAATCTTGTGGAGCGAAATATTGAGCATCTTCAATAATCGTTATATGTTGGATTCCCTTAAAATTATATGCCCCTTTAGTCAAATTTATATCCCATAAATATTTTAAAATCATATTTAGAAAGAAAAGAGCGTCCTCTTTCTCACCTCCTAAACGTATTATTGAACTTAGATCCAGTAACACATTTTTTTTAAACAGATCATTTATATCAATTTCAGTTTTATTTTCAAATAAATTTCTTAATGGCCCTATTGAGAATCTCCTGATTCGGTTTTTAATGCTTATTAGAGTTTGGTTTAACATAGGAATTTGATGTTTATTTTTTTTAAGGTAATCTTTACAGAAATATTCAAATCCTTTCCAATTTTGAAAATCTTTGCTTTCACAAACTTTTACTAAGATTTCGACCATAACTTTTTCCATTTGTGGAGTAAACTCAGCTGTATCATCCAAAAATTTTCCACTTTTTAAAATATCAAATATTCTTTCAGCATGAATTATTGGATTTACTTCTCCAGGATTAAAAATATTTATTGAAAAATTCTCACCAGGCCATAGAATGAGAACATCTTCAATTTTTGTTTGAAGGTAATGATATTCTCCTTTAAACTCAACTAAAAAAAAGGGAATGTTATAAATTTTTTTGAAATTTATTAAAAAATTTTGAAGAAAGTTACTTTTTCCTGTTCCAGTTGCTCCACATATAAACATATGCTTTTCTAGATCTTTTAAAGCTAGATAAAACTTTTGTTTTTTAGCTTTTCCTTTTAAAATTCTTCCAATAGGAATATCACCTTTCTTATTACTCAACTGTATGGGGATTTCAAGATCTATGATGTTCTCATCAACCTGTAAAAAACTTAGTAAAAAAATAATAACTGAAGCACTATATAATATATTAGCTAGATTGAATAAGACTGTTGGGAGAAAATATCCCTGTACTTTATCTATAAATGAATCAGAATTATTTGTGATAAAAAATGGTAAATTAATAATTAAGAATATAGTATTACAAATTAAAACTCCAAAAATCAACACTTTAATTCGATTTAAGTAATATTTTCTCCTTTTATAGATATAGAATACTAAATTTGCACAGAAAGATATTACAGCTAGCCCTAAAAAAAAAAAAATGGAGATCATAATTAAATAATTTATCTTTGTATTACTCTTCAATATTAAAAAGACCTATAAAATTTTCATTTTCCCTATTTATCTAATTCAAATGCTTCAATAAATGCTAATTTCTCTTGAACTGATAAAATATTTGACTTATCCTCAATTGTATCAAAGTCCTCCTTATCAAATTCTAGAGGTATTCCTTTCTCATCTTTACATCTGGTACAATCAAAAGAATCATCGTATTCAACAATCTCTTTACATCCGCATCGAGGACAAAAGTATATTGCCAATCAAACTCACATTTTTTGTTAATTTCTAATAACAATTTTATACTGATTGTCTTATTGGATCTCGTCTTGGTTTTGAATCTCTTATTCGTGAAATATAATCGAATTTATCCATTTTCTCCTGAAATTCTAAGACAATATCTTGTTTTAAAGCACAAAGGAAATGAAATGTTATGAATATTGTTTGACCTTCAAGATAAAGGTGAAAATAGTTTGGAGTCATAGTATCTTCTATTTTTTTATGACATAACTGACATTCAAGAGTATTAGTGTAATTTTTAATATGAGAAAAAATTTCTTTCACTCTTTCTTTGAACATTGGGCTAAATTCTTCTTGAATGACAAGGATTTTATTTTCTTTAATTAAACTTTTGTCTTTTTCTTTTTGTTCTATCAATTTCTTCCCTCCTCCCTCTTGAAAAATATAGCTCTGCTCTACACCACTTGTTTTTATTTTTGTTTTGCTCATTCTTTTTCACTTCCTTTAGGAATTAAATCTGGACAAATAAAACCATTTTCTTTAGATAAAACATTATGATTTAACCAAATTTTATCTTTTTCGCTCCACTTTAAGTTATTTAACGGATTATAATCTTTTAAGAAATTCAGATCACCATAGATGGATTTAATCAAATTTGAACCATCAACTAGATCGTTCAAAATTAAATAATGAGTAATATCCAAATACTGAAATAGTAAATCAAACAATTTCTCAAACTCTCCAATATTACATTTAGGTAGATATAACTTAATCATTAACCCATTTTCGAATTTAATTTCATTATTAAATCCTGAAATGAAGAATTCTCCCTCAATTTCATAGAGAAAACCTATATTGAAAAAATTGAAGATCTTAATAAGTTTTGAAATGACCTCTTTTTTCAAATTAGGTAAAATTATATAAAGCTTGTCTTGAATTCCCAAATTTCTTAAAGAAAGATATGGAAAAATTAAATTCTTTTTTAGGAGATCCCTTATATGACTTTCTGTTGAATAACTTCTAGCCCCAACATATGATTTTAAATCAATTGAATGCCAACTATAAATTTTAGATAAGGATTTAAATTCACTTGAATTAGGTGTAAAAGATTTTGAATCGGATATCTCATCTAGATCAAATATTTGAGTTTCTGGATTTAGTTTTTGATAACTTGGATTAAACAATATATTTTGTAAATATATTTTAAATTTATCTGGATCGTATTCCCAGCCTTTGGTACCTAAGTTTGTGTTAAATTGAAGAATCCTATGAACTTTTCTAATTGAAAATGCAATATATTCACGAATATTCTTTTTTGCTTTAGATAGCCAATTAATATATTTCTTATTTGGAAAATGGTAAGGCATCAAATATTTTATTAAAAGTGAATTTGACCCATCTATACATGCAGGGTATTTAATTTTCTGAAACGTGTTGCTGAGAAGAACCTTAAAATCTATACTTTCAATCTCTGTTGGGTATACATAAAGGTAAAACTCTTCTAGCCCAAAGTGCTGGAATGCTGGAATGCTTTTAATAGATTTCACATAATTCTTATAAAAATATTCAGTTTTAGTATTTTTTAAAGCGTCAGGTTGAAGGAGGAACTCCTTTATTTGGCTATTAAAATCTGCTAAATTCATTAAATTAGGCTGAGTTAAATCAATATTTTCTTTCCTATCATAATATTGCATTGCTTGCATCAATCTAAAAAAAGATTTTTCTTTAGACCAAAAAATTTCCTGAGCTTTATTAGGTTCTTTTGATAGTATTTGGGGTACTTCTCCAAAAATTTGTTGTATATACAAAAAAAATTGGTTAAAGAGATCCTTTGAGTAAAAAAATTGTTTGGTGTCAAAATTATAAAAGTTTTTCCTTGATATTGCTGGTATCCATCCAATCCATAAATAAGATTTTCCATATAAAAGATTATGTTTAAATAAATTATATAAGATCGAATAGAATTGCTCTTTCTCTCCTTTAGTCATATTAGGCGTGGACACTTCTGCATAAATTACATTTTCACTTGAATTTAGGCATTCAGTAGTGGTTATATGTACTCTAGGAAAATAATTTTTTACCTTCTTCATGATTTTTTTTGTTTTCTCAGAATCAATTAAAACTAGTTGAAGATAATCCTTTTCATCGAAAATGATTGTATTAATTAACAACGGTTTAATTATCGGAGGATTTAATTCTAATAATTTATCAATAGTATTTTCTATTTCCTGAAATGTGATTTTGTAAAGCTTCCACTTCTCATAATACGCTTTTAATTTTGCTTCTTTAGTTTTATAAATTTTATTTGATAATTTTTGATCAATAAGCATCTTTTTTATTGAGCCTAAATTAAAAATCTTTAATTCATAACAAGAATTAAGTAAGGAAAGGAATTGGTTTAATTTATTGACCTCTTTTTTGTAGAGCTTCCTAGATTGAAAGTAAAGGTTAAATAATTCCTTGAAATTAATAGCTTTCTTAACGACTTTTTTTAACAATATATTATCCCCAATTAATTTTGAAGAGTTTGGTGTTCCAATTATATCTTGAAATTGAGATAGGGTTTTAATGTTCGGGTTATTAGTTAATACTTTTTCCATTAAGGTTGAAAAATTAATTGATGTTTCAACCATTTCCTTAATAAAAAAGAATCCAAATTTTTGATTTGACTCAAGAAAATGCAGAAATTCTTCTTTTAGATCAAGTGTTCCATTAAATCTTTTAATAACGCTTCTCAAATTTCGTATTTTTGTTCGTTCTGAGATTATTCCTTCAAGAAGATCGGATTTTATTTCGCTTATTATATCATTTCTCCTTTCAAATCCTAACCCGCTTACAGAGTAAAATCTTATTCTATCAAGTATTAAAAAATCGAGTAGAGAAAGTTCATTTTTATAATAATCAGAACCTAGTTTTGTTTTAAATTCAATTTCATTTTGCTTTTCATAGTAAGTATGATCAAGATTTATAATACGATATTTTTTGTAACATTCTCTTAAATAATTTAAATTAACATTATGTATGTGTTTGTTAAAACATAAACAATAATGCTTAAGTATATAACCAAAATCCATTAATCTCTCAATAAACCTATAAAAATCATCTAAATAGACGTTGGGGATTACTACATAACCTGATATGTCTACCGCAAAACTACTGTTTGAAATTTTTGGTGCAACAAAAAAAGGGAATCGATTAATGATATGATAGATCTTTCCTTTTTCTAAGAAAGGATTAAATCGCAAAAACACACAAATCAAGTTAACATTTATCACATTCCAATTTAACTGATAGGATGGTGCTATATAACTATTCTTTTTCATCCAATCTATATTTTTTATAAATTTCCTAAGACTTTGATCAGTTTGTATTTCACCGCTTTCTTTAAATTCTTGAAAATACTTTTGATAATTAATTATATTAGTGTAACTCTTCACCTTATAGAATATTGATATTAAACATCTAATAGTTTCAACAATCTCATCATTATTTATTGATTTTGATATGTAATTCTCAAATTCTCGAAAATATATATTATGAATTTCCTTAATTTTGTCATTAATTATCGGGATTTTTTCTCTTAGATATTTGAAAAAAAACTGAATGGGATCATGAGGTGCCCCGGCTCTCATGGATTTCAAAAAACTCCCTAATCTGTCAAATTCAAATAAACGATTGACTCCTTTAGATAAGATGTCATAATCCTCAAGATTCCCCCTAATGAGTGATCTCCATTCATTTAAAAATGGAACTTTAGAGAGTTGAGTCAAAATTATTTTATTAATGACAATTTGGACTATTTCATGGTCTCTTAATTGAATTGGAATAAATATATTATAAACTTCACGAAGTAAAATAAAACTTAAAAATTTACTATAATCATCATTGATTTCTATTTTTAAAGTATCATTTTGCTTGTATCTTTTAACACCAATATTAAAAATGCATCTTGATTCTGAAATATTTGAAGTATTACTTTTAATAATTGTTACTTGGACTTTTTTATTGATCGGTTCCAGATTTAAATATGCTTGGATTTCCTCAAGTAATGAATGATACAATATATCTATATCCTTATTCCTCCTCTCTCCACCCATTTCTTCTAAAATATGAAAACTATTTACCTCAATCATAAATATTCTTACCTTTATATTTCATTCTTTAAATCAAACATTTTTTCAAATATCTATTATCAAATCCCTTTCTTTCCTGCTTCTAAGAAAATTTGCCTTATTCTGTTAATCTCACGATGTAATTCTAGATGTAAGCTAATTAATTCATCAATAGCTAATTCATTTGAAAGATCATCTTCTCTCATATTCTTCTCTCTTTCTATTCTTAAATCAGATTCATGCTTAGAATTTTCAATGCTTTTGACTGTCATTTTAATATTTATTGTATTTTAAGAAATATATGTGACGGAGTTTGCTTTATAAATGTTTCTACTCAAAAGTTGATCGGTGAGAAGAAGCATCCTAAACATAATCTGTGATTTACTTATTGACAGGAATGTCAAGGAAAAAAATGAAAATTGCATTTTATTCAGCACCTGAAAAAAAATTGCTCTTGGAAAATCAAGAAAATAAATAGTTGATTTGAATTTAAGTCTCATTAACCTAGGGGAAAAAAATATGTTGAGTTTTTATATATAAATTCATTATCTGATATCCATCCATATTGTTCTGAATGATTTTTATAAAAACAGTCGATTGGTAAACCTAGAAGAGCTAAAAAAAAAGGGAATTATTTTTAGCTTTATTTCTTGTATCCCGAATTTTTATGGGATTCCCCCGCCACCTGCAACCTCACATAGTCCAAAACTGGCTAATCCAAGGAATGCTGAAATTGCAGTTAATAAAGCTAAGATCAATGAAAATTTTGTCCCTATTTTCAAGAGAGTATATCACCAATCTGTGTACAGCGAAGATTTTTCTATAACTAACTATTTAAAGTGCGAAAAATAATGATTAGAATTATTAAACTGTTGAAATAAAATCGTTGAATTTAAAAAGTTTAAAAAATATCTTCATCATCATCACCTAAATCTGAGTTAAATTGGATTTCTTCTTCTCCTGTTCTATGTATCGCTTATTAATTAATTTTTCAAGTCTAATATATGCACAATTCTTATCATGATCAAAAGGTGTGTTAATTTCTTTACCACACTCCAAACATATTCTCATTTATTATTCCCTTATACGTTTATTTATTTTCTTCATTCATAATTTCCTTAAATTCATCATCATTTTCTATAAAAATTTTAAATTCAGAATAAACCTTCATTAATCTATTCGATCTTACCTCTTCTTCAAAATATTCTTTACAAAAACCACAAGTTTTATCTTCAGAAGGAGATTTTATTTTTGATCCACATAACTGGCAAAACTCTTTAGTATTTTCTTCATTTTCAAGGCAGCTTCCTTTTTAAACTATCAATGTAATACATCTTTCAGCACCAAATCTTTAAATGGTATTAATATTCCTCATTTTATTTAAATTTAAAAATCCAGCAAAATTTAAAAAAGCCAAAAAATAAGCATTGAAATATTTTTCGTAAACTTTTTTAATTTTATGACTTAGAGATCTATATAAGTAAAATTTTTTTTATATACAGTTTAAAAAGTGAATAAAAGATGGCACAATTATCCGGTGTTCCAATCCTTATATTAAAAGAAGGAACTGAAAGAAAACGGGGAAAAGATGCTCAAAAGAACAATATAGCTGCTGCCAAAGCAGTCGCTGAAGCTGTAAGGACTACGTTAGGCCCAAAAGGTATGGATAAAATGCTTGTTGATTCTTTAGGAGATGTTACGATAACAAATGATGGAGCAACGATTTTAGACACTATTGATGTTGAACATCCTGCTGCCAAAATGATAGTAGAGGTAGCTAAGACTCAAGATGATAAAGTTGGAGATGGAACTACTACAAGTGTGATTATATCGGGAGAATTATTAAATCTTGCTGAAGAGTTAATGGAACAATCAGTTCACCCTACAATTATCTTCAGAGGTTATAGAAAAGCCTTACTCAAAAGTAAAGAATTACTACAAGAGTTAGCAACAAAAATAGATATTAATGATATAGATACTTTAATGAAAGTTGCAGAAACTTCAATGAATAGTAAATTAATTGCTGGTGTAAAAAATCATTTTGCGGACATTGCCGTTAAAGCCGTAAGCCAGATCAAAGAAGAGCGTGGAAATAAAATAATGGTTGATTTAGATCAAATTCAAATAATTAAAAAAGAAGGAAAAAGCCTCTTAGATACCGAAATTATTGATGGAATTATCGTTGATAAAGAAGTAGTTCATCCAATGATGTTAAAATCAATTAAAAATGCTAAAGTTGCTTTAATCAGTTCTTCTTTAGAAGTAGAAAAAACAGAATTCGATGCAGAAATAAGAGTTCAAACTCCTGATCAAATTAACAAATTTCTTGAAGAAGAAGCAAATATGCTTAAAAATCGTGTAGCTAAATTAGAAGAAATTGGTGCAAATGTCGTATTTTGTCAAAAGGGAGTTGATGATAAAGCACAAAACTTTCTTGCAAAAGAAGAGATATTAACAGTACGAAGAGTTAAGAGATCAGATATGGAGAAATTAGCTAGAGCTACTAATGCAAAAATCATAAATAATATTTTCGAAATCAGTGAGAGCGATCTAGGAGAAGCTGGAAAAGTAGAAGAAAAGAAAATAGGTGATGATAACATGATCTTTATTTCAGAGTGTGCTGATCCAAAAGCAGTAAGTATATTAATACGAGCAGGAATTGAACATGTTGTTGATGAGGCAGAAAGAATGCTTAATGACGCATTATCAGTAGTTAAAGCAGCGATTGAATTACCTTTCATATTACCTGGTGGTGGAGCTTCTGAAATTGAGCTAGCAAAACGGTTAAGAGCATATGCCAGATCAATAGGCGGAAGAGAACAGTTAGCAATTGAAGTGTATGCTAATGCTTTAGAGATAATTCCTAAAACTTTAGTTGAAAATGCGGGATATAACCCTGTAGATTTAATAGTTGAGCTAAGGTCCAAACATGAAACTGAAGTAGGTAATTCATTTGGTATCAATATTGACACTGGTAAACCAGATGATATGGTGAAATTAGGCGTTTTAGAACCATTATCGGTTTTAACTCAAGCTGTCCAGTCAGCAACTGAAGTCTCTTCTATGATTCTTAAAATTGATGATGTTATAGCCGCTTCAAGTCTTTCAAAAGGCCCTGAAGCCTAATTCAATTAAAGATTTTTTATTTCTTTTATCTTTTTTTTTAAAATTTGTTTATTTCCTTGAACTTAATCCCCCAAGAAAATTTAGAGAGAATTAAATTAGCCAAATCGAAAAAATCCGTAATATATAGCGCAGAAGCTAATGCTTCTGCAGAACTTAATTTTTCCCATTTACCGTAGTTTGTGGGATTAGCAGCTATTAATGGAGGTAACTTACGAGCATTCCTAAATTCCAATTTTTTTAAATTCATAATATTGTTCCAGGAGCAATCAATTACAATTAATCCATATCTAAAAACTATGTTTCTATCACGATCTGATAATTTTTTTCGCGCAAATGGATTTAAAATAATAGAATTCTTTAAACTTTTATCAATCCTATAAATTATTTTTAAAAGATTTAGCCTACTTAATTTAAAACCAGTACATTTCTTTGGATCGCATTCTCGATAATTAAGGCAAAATAGTTTAGGTATTTCTCTTGTTGAATTAGATCTATTCATAATCAGATTTTAAAAATAGTTAGTAAATTTACCAAATAATTTAGTCATACTTAAAACTTGTAAGAACATTTACAGCTTTGATAAAGTTCTCAGTTGTTTGTTCTTCACCTAGTATTTGTAATATCGAATTAATAATATTTCTTGATTCACAGATAACAGGGATCCCTCCGTAGGTTAATTTAAACAAACCAATAAAAGAGATATCTTCTACATTTGATGTTTCTTCAATGGTAGAGAATTTTATTTTTCCTGAAGGACATGCTATTAAACCATAAAAATTTTCAGAATTTTCCCCCGAAATTGCAATATAACATAACAGATCCCCAATAGAACTTCCTCCAGATTCTTCCTTCATTTTTTGAAAAGCTACATTAGCATTTGCAGAGAATGCTTCAATTGATATTGGTAAATCTTGCCCACTTATATCTTTAGCATCTAGAGTTAAACCCGAAGGATTCACTAATCCATATCTTATAAAAATAGGATTCTGAACAGAGTCTAAGACTTTACGTATGGAAGGTAATGGATTTGATGGTTCAAGAATTTCGGGTTTATAAGATGAGAAGGGAACTTCCGAACCCATTCCAAATAAATAAATCGCACTACGAACTTTATCACAAAAAATTTCAACTTCTCTTTCAGATTCATCTCCACTTCCAAAAAATTCACCTAATTTTTGTTTTAAATAATACATAGCTGTGGCTAAATTATCTGCATCTATTGGCCATTCTTTATGATAATCATGCACTATAGTCAAGAGTGTTTCATTAATTCTAATTGTTACTAAACAAACCTTATCAAAATATGAAAATGAAATAACTTGGTCTTTAATATTTAAATCTTCCCAATTTTCTTCACTTGCAGAAAAAGCTGCTGATGCTAAACTTGTAATCTGATTTGGATTTAACTCGATCTCACTTTTCCTTCCTATTTTTGCTATTGAAAGCCCATTCTGATCACATAGAACGACTAAAACAGTGCCTTCTGAAGCACGTAGAATAGAAGTCAAATGTTTTATTAAAGATTCTCTTACACTCATTAAAGAAACCAAGATTTTTTTGTATTATCTCTTTATATTATATTTTTTGTATTATGTATAATAATAAATTTTTTTCTTTTAATTCAATCGTATTTAAGATTTTATTCTATCATAAAAAATTTTTTTATTTGTAATTATTTTAATTAAATATTAAAACCGTTTTATAATATTAAATTGCGGGAATTGCCAAGTCTGGTCTAAGGTGATAATGAGCTCGATCTAAAGCCGACTATAGGCGGTGGACTTAGAATCCATTCTCGTAGGAGTTCGGGAGTTCAAATCTCCCTTCCCGCATTATTTAGACCATAATTCATAAAATTTTTAACCCAAAATAAATTACAACATTCTAACTAAATAGTAGTAAATTAAAATCTTATAAATTAAAACTCATTTTTCTTTCTATATTTAAAAATTCTCCGCTCCCGTAGTGTAGTCCGGCCAAATTTTCAACAAATTTAGAAGAAAAGGCTTCGCATTGCGGGCTTTCACCCCGCCGACCCGGGTTCGAATCCCGGCGGGAGCATTTTAATAAAATATAACCTAATTCATTAGTAAAAGACCATAAGATGTTCAATGAAGACTAAAAGAAAATTATGAATATTTATTTCTTCTTTAATTTGCAGCCGAAGAGATTTAACTAATTTTTGACGATTAAAACAAATTAAAGTTATAAGATCAAATGCAATTTTCATTTAAGGTAAAGGAATTGCGCCCCCGGCTTTTCCCACTACACGGAGATCGAGTAATGCATGGATCGAACATGCGACCGCCCAGTTAACAGCCGGGTGCTCTACCTAGCTGAGCTACGGAGGCACAATTATGATATTTTTTCTGATATATTATTTTAGTAAATATAATATTTAGCTTTTTCTCTATTATTTAAAGGGTATTGTAATTAAAATCGAAACTTAAACATAAAATTATAACTTAATCTGATTGAGCAGCATAATAAATCAGCCATTTCGCCATAGCTTGAAATGATTCGTTGATATTGATGTTATCCTTTGATGAACAGAACACACATTGGTTACATTTTGCTTTACTAGCATAATCATTTGCTATAATAAAATCTACTTCATGGTTATGAAGATCCCATTTCATCCCTAGGAGAATTATAGGGATGAAACCAGCTTTTTGGCGAATAATTTTTAACCATTCAGGTATTTCTCTAAAGGTATCATAATCACTAATATCAAAACATATAAATGCGCCACTAGCCCCTTTACAATAATCAGGTAAGAGTTCACGAAATCGTTTTTCTCCAGCAAAATCCCAAAGTTGCATTTTAACAGATTCTCCATTGTCTAGCGTTTCAGATTTAGTATGAAATCCCGCCCCTATTGTCATTTTATAGCCTTCTTCGAACTTTCCCGTACAGTACCGAGTGATCATCGCTGTTTTTCCTACACCCCCGGCACCAGCAACAATTACTTTAAAAATCCATGAGCTCTGCATTTTAATCTATCATATAATTATTCTGCCATAAAGAATAAGCTTATTGATAAATAATAAAAATTTTGCTTTAAATACTTTTTTGGTTAGAAATTCAATTCTAAATTTTTAAAAACCTAGATTAATTAAATGAATTAGAAATATTTCATCAAAGCTTCTCTCTGAAATGAAAAAGATTTTTATAAGATTTTATTCTATTATTTTTTAGATTAAAATTTTAAAAAGTTTTAACAATAAAGGTTGTGATAAGAGAGTATTAAAGACGACGATATTTGTCCTATATGTAGTTTTCCAAAAGAACTATGTATATGTGATAGCTTGAGTGCCGATGAGCAACAAATAGTGATTTCTAATGATAGAAGGAAATGGGGGAGGGTTGTTACCGTTGTTAGATTTATCGGTAATTTCGATGTAAATTTAAAGAACATATTGACAAAAGCTAAAAAAAAATGCGCTTCTGGAGGAACGGTTAGGGATAATGAAGTTGAGCTCCAAGGAGATCATCGGTTTAAAATGAAAAAATTCTTAATTGATCTAGGATTCCCTGAGGAAAATATTCTTATTCAATAATAATCATTTCACACGATAGACTATCAAATATATATAGGAAGTTGGAAAACTGTAGTATTATATAGATTAATAATAAATAGATTAGTTTAATTTCTATGAATTCAGTTATTTATAAAGTAATCTTCAGGGCGCTTGAGCAATTTGAAAATAAAAATCTCACTTTAAGTTTTAGAAATTTAGAGCTTGAAAAACCTGTATCTCTTCCTGCTAAATTTTTCTTAGAATTAAAAAAAACAAGTGAAAAAATCAATCATGTAATAAATTTTCAAAACATAGAAGAAGTTCTCATAATTGGAAATCCATCAGTTGATTATTCTTATAATTATTATCTTGTTATATTATGCACATCTAAATCAGACGGGAAAAAAACAGGATATTTAATTGGCAATGTGAAAAATCTAGGAGATATTATTATAGGGGTTTGGCCTTTTAATAAGCACCTTAAGGAATTAACTGGAGATAAAGTTTTAGACTCATGTAATGATATTATAGAGAATCCCGATAAATTTAGTAGTATTTGTTTAATATCTCAATGAACTACTAATGAATTATTTTCATTTGAATAATTTGTGAAATGTATCAATTCTGTTTTATAAAAATTAAGTTTCAATCTTTTTCATTATTCTCTCTAATTCCTCATCAATATTAATATCTCTAAAATCATATACGGATATCTCGTATTGATTTGAATAATCACTAAATTTGGCTCTACCTTTAATAATAATATCTTTACCTAGAAATTCAGAGGACTTCTTTTCAAGAAATTTCTCAAATTCAGGTGTTTCTTTAATTTGTAAGATATTTGCTGTTTTTACACCTATTATCTTCTCTGCTTTATCTCTCATAAAAGTAGTCCTTATAGTTCCAGTACCATCATCAATAATAAGGTTTAATATCATCCGATATTCAGTATCTTCTGTTTTATCACAAGTACAATTTTCAACTTTCTTATTACAATTCTTACACGCTTCATAAACTGTTATTTTATTGATATCTTTCGCTATAAATCCCTTTATTTCAATTATGCCTGGAGCATTAATTGTATCGATTTTAATATAATTGCCAGAAAAATTGGTTGATCTATCTTTTCCAGATAGTTCAATGCTTTTTAGGTTTTTTATTTCTAGATCTATTAACTCCAATTCAGAATCATTAATTAAAGAGATTTCATTTCTACTTGAAAAATTACTATATTTAATTAACACGTTTTTTAATGATAAACCTTGTCCAATGGTTAAAAGTTTTGAATATTCTTCTGCCTTTTCACGCCAAAGTGTAACTCTAATACCATCGGTATTATCGCTTATAATAAATCCTAATAAAGAAACTTCTTCTCCAGATTTTAAGGATATAGATTTTATATTATCGACTGAAGTTATAATACCTTTAATTGAAACCACTCCTCTCCTATTCTGAAGTTCATTTACATTTTTTATAGCTTCACCCTTAATATCTAAATCTCCTGTCTTTTTTGCAATACTTGTGTTTCTATTTGCCGTTAGTTCTATAGTTTTTGAATCTAAAGTACTCAATCGAGGGTTTAAATTGGTAACTGATATGACATTATTAATTTCTAATGTATTTAATTTTTCAGTATCTTCATTCCAAAATGTAATCCTTATTGATCCCGTTGAATCTAATAATGTTAAAGATTGCACATTTCCTAATTCACCATCTTTTCTCGTAAATTCTCTTTTTGGTGATAATTGGATTACTTTTCCTTCTAATGATAAAGAATTAAGATTTAAGTTAATATCACTAATATTAATTGATTTGAATGAAATTTTATGATATTTTTTATAGTCTACATCTTCTGGTGATAAGATTACTTTTCCATAACTTCCCACATGGATTTCTATACGTCCATACTTACCTTTTTTTGCACTCCCATTAATAATTTTAATTAATTCGTTTTTTTCAAAATTAGATTCAGTAAAAATATTCACTTGATTATCCCAAAGCACAATTCGTGCATCTCCTGTGTTATCGTGCAATAAAAAGGAACCTACATATCCCTTACTTCCATCATTTCTTTCAAAACTATTAACCTTATAAATTTCTTTGATTCTCCCATATAAAGTTATGTTTTTCATATTTTGAGTAATATCTGATATGAAAATTTCAATATCTTTCAATAGATCTTTACTTTCTCCCTTTATATCAACACCTAACTCTTTTGCAATGATAAACAAAGCACCTTCATCAGAAATTAATCCTTTTAATTCATTCTTCTTATCTTCAACCAAATTCTGAATTTCTTTTCTTGTTAGGCCTGTATCTTCAATTATTTTATTAATATAAACTTCAGTTTTCATTTCAATCACATTATTAAAAAAATTATAAGAGTTCTAAAATTATTTTAGTTTGGATTATTTAAAAAAAAAATTATTTAATTGTAATTAAAAAAAGATATTCTTTTAAAATTAAAGAGTATTACATAAAGGTAATTTTTCAAATCTCAAAAAATAAAATTTATCAGAATTGTTTAAGGCAAATTAAAACTCTTTGAAGTGTTTAATGAATAATTTCTTAATAGACTAAATGAAAAGCTTTAAAATCATACCTGTAATAGATATTTTAAATTCAACAGCAGTGCATGCTAAAAAAGGAGAAAGAACTAAGTATAAACCAATACAATCGACTTTGTTTCAATCTTCCAACCCAGTAGAAATTATTAGAAAAATTAAAAAAAAATCTAATTTGCATGAATTCTATATCGCAGATTTAGATTCCATTATTAGTAAGACCCCAAATTTTCAAATTTTAAAAGAAATTTTAGATATTTCTAAAATCAAAATAATTTTAGATCCTGGGATTGTTGATCTTAAAGAAATTTATCATTTTAAGGAATTTAAAACTAAAAGTTTAATATTGGGATTAGAAACTATTAAAAGTTTTAAAGTTATCAGTCAAAGTTTACAAATCTTAAGTCAAGATAATATCATTATCAGTATTGACATGTATAAAGGACAGATTTTATCAAAAGCTAAAGATATAAAGAATCAAAATCCAATAGATATCATAAAAAAAATCGAATCTTTAGGTATTAAAAGTATAATTTTATTAGACTTATATAGAGTAGGCCAAAAAATTGGAGGAATTCCACCCCTTTATCTGGATATTTTAAAAAATTTTGATGGAGATATTCTTGTAGGTGGTGGGATAAAAAATTTTAAAGATGTCTTGGATTATAAAGACCAAAACTTCTCTGGCATACTAATAGCAACAGCCTTATATGATGGAACAATAGATTTTGAAAAATTAAGAAATTTGTGATAAATTAAAAATATTAATCTATAAAAATTACACCAGTACTTGAGACATTTAAAGATTTTTTACATACTGGACAGGTATGTTTCATTCTAACCCAATCTGTTAAATGTTCTTTATGAGCTTTTGCTTCGCATATAGGGCAGCCAGTAACTTCATCAAAAATCTCGATATTTTTTCCACATACAGAACATTTAGTTTTTGATGCAGTAGCTATTTTTATTAATCCTTTTTTAATATCTAACGTTACTTTTTCTGTATTCTCTGCGTTGGGGTTAATTTGCTTTAATTCATCTTTTGTGTCAATACAAAATATGGATCCTTCTGTATCGTCCTTCTTATTTCCAATCCAGACAACTTTACCTTTGAAATAGCCTGAACCTTGATCCTCTAATGTTAAGTCTAGGCTTCGATCTTCCATAACATAAGTTTGTATAACTTTTGTATATTTTAAATTTAAGTTTGAAGATAATTGCTTAACTACTTCTATTGGTTCTTTAAATACTTCATTAGTAATATCCACTTTTGTAATTTCTTTTGGTGACATAATAAACTCGTGATCTTTTTTTATATTTAATAAAAATGATTTAATTTAAATTTTTATATAAAATTATACAATAATAAATGTTTTGGAATTCTAAGATCCTGTTTAAAAATTATAAGATTGAGTATTATTATCTATTTATTCAATATGTTCAAATTTGCTATAAATAACGTTATTCACCTTGTTAAATAATCAAAAGAAATCAATTTTTTTATTTAAATCCTAAATAAATTTTTTAATATTTTTACATTATATAAGATACACCTTGTCCCATAAAATTAAACTTTTAATCAGTCCTAAATCAATTGAAGAAGCAAAAATTATTGTGGCTAATCAAGTAGATTATATTGATTGCAAAAATCCTGATGAAGGGTCGCTAGGAGCAAATTTCCCATGGATTATTAGTGAAATGAAGAGTTTAATTCCCCCCGATAGTCGTCAACTCTTAAGCGCAACAATAGGAGACTTTCCAAATTTACCTGGTTCAGCCTCATTAGCGGCTCTAGGCGCAGCGGTCTCTGGCGCAGATATAATAAAAATTGGCTTAAAGGGCCCTAAAGATGAAAAAATGGGAATAAAATTAATGAAAAAAGTGGTAAAGGCAGTAAAAGATTATAATGATAAAATTAAAGTTGTTGCTGCTGGATATGCTGATCGAATTAGAATGAATTCTTCACCAGAATTTATGAGTATTCCCTCGATTGCCTTAGAATCTGGGGCCGACATTGCTATGCTCGATACATATATTAAAGACCACTTGGGGCTATTTGATTTCTTATCAGTAGATCAACTAATTCAATTTAAAAATAAAGCGAAAGACTCTGATCTTGAAGTAGCATTGGCTGGAAATTTAAGGAAAAAGGATATCCCCTTAATAATTAATATTTCACCGGATATAATAGGAGTAAGATCTGTTGTATGTGAAGGATATGATAGAATTAATGGTTCAATCAAAGCAGAGCTTATTGAAGAGTTAAAGACAGAATTCTCTAAAAAATATGCAGAATATGTGAAGATCTCTTAAGAAGGAGAATCATTAATTCAGAATATAAAAGAATAAAGAATTAAAATAACAAATTCATAATAAAATTTCATTTCTTTTTTAATATAATAGATTATTTTTGATGTATAAAAGTAGTAAATGTTTTTATCTCGGGTTTATAGGATTCCATTACATTTAAAACCTCTTTTTCATTTTTTTTTCTGCATATTGCATAAACTGAGCGGCCTAGTTGATTCATACTAGCGCCAACAATATCCAATCTGTTTAAATCATCTATTAATTCTTTTACTTTTGGTAAATTTAATATTTCAAGAATTTCTGTATTTTTTACGAATTCAAGTGATATCTCCATAAATGCTTTTATTTTAGGATTTTTAATCAATTTCTTCAGCGCTGTTTTACCTGCTTCCTTTATTTTAAGATTTAAAACTGGATCTGTTAAAACTGATTTTGTATGAATCATACCAAAGGAACCACATATAATTATTATATTCGGGGGTGTATTAATTCGCTCATACACACACGGATATCCTGGTTCTTTCACTATACCTATACCCCCACTTAATTGGCCACAAACAGTTCCTAAACCTGTATGGTTCACTACTTCTGCAATATGAGCTATTCTACCTTTCTCTTGGTCTGATAATCCTAAATTGAATAAATCATTCAAACCAAAGATCGTTCCTAATGCACCCGAACCACTAGCACCATACCCACATCCAACTGGTAGATCAAAAAAATGATTAATTCTTATTTTATAAGGGATCTTAATTATTTTTTTAATATAATCAACAATATAAGATGTTGTTTCAGCCTTTTGATTCACTTTATTGCCATTGATGCAAATTTCTACCTTAAATTCATTATTCCTTCCAAGAATTTCTGTGATAATTTCTGTTTTCCCTTTAGCACTAAGGCAAAATCCCGCTCCTCGAGAACCGACTCGCTCTGGATCATCAATTTTGACCCCATTAATTTTATCAACAATCTCAAAAAATCCGGATATTCTATGCGGTACTTCAATATTTACTTTTTTAATTCTTTTAGACATTGTCCTAAAGTAACTTAATTTATCTAATCAACTATATATTAATACAAAGAAGATTTCAATGAAAATATTATGAAAGGTAAAAGTGTAATTAAAATTGGTGGGTCATTATTATTTACAGAGGATAAAGAACTTGATAAAGAAAAGATTGATAATTTCTGCCAAATCTTTAAAAAAATAAAATATTCTGGAATTCATATTATTGTATGCGGTGGTGGAATAATTGCAAGAGAGTACATAAATGCTGTAAGATCATTTCATGGAAATGAAGCATTATGCGATACATTTGGAATTGATCTGTCTCGAATAAATTCAAAATTGTTAATAGCTTCTTTTCAAGATTTTGCATATCCATTAGTTCCAAAATCAATAGAAGAACTTTCTACGGCATTACTTTTTAAAAAGATAATAGTTATGGGTGGTTTACAACCAGGACAATCTACAACATCTGTTGCTCTTGAAGTAGCGGAGTTCATAAATGCCGAAGAACTAGTGATTCTAACGGATGTTAAAGGAATTTATGATAAAGATCCTAAGAGATTTGATGATGCTAAATTGTTAAAAAGCTTAACTTATGATAAATTACAAGAAATAATTATTAATTCATCTGGAGATAAACAAGCAGCAGCAGGAGAATATCGTATATTTGACGCGGTTTCTTTACAAATTTTAAAAAGAAGTAATATTAAAATTATAATTATGTCTGGTAAAGATCTAAAAGAATTTGAAAAATATTGGAATGGCGAAGAAGATATATCTTGTACTACTATTACTGAATGAAAATCTTTAATAAATTATTTTAATCTTCTAATTTTTATTATCCTATATTAAACCTCTTAAAAACGAGTTAAAAAATGTCTCAATCTTCATGGAAAGATCAAATTAAAAAAAAATGGGGGCCTCATAGCCATTGCCCTATCTGTGGCAAAGCAATGCCTACTGACAAAAAATTTTGTAGCCAAGGTTGTAAAGATAATTATTTTGAATCAGAGAGGAAACAGAAAAGAAAGGGAAGATTACAATGCATTTTCTTAATAGTTATGCTAGTTGTAATGATGTTAATAATGGTTGTACTTCCATTGTTTGGTTAAATAAAATCAAAATAAGATCGGAACATTACTTTTTATTGTTTTTTTAAAAATTTTTTTGAAAACATTAAAATAATAATTTCATTTAATGAATATATAAAATATTTAACAATTTTTCAAGCAGGGATAACCAAGTTGGTCAACGGTGCCGGACTTTTTTGGAATATAAGCCTTATTAACCGGACTCAAGATCTATTTATTATTTTATCCGTTGATTAACATAATAACTAATGAGATATCCGGTGAGATAGCTCTTCGTGGGTTCGAATCCCACTCCCTGCATTATTCTAATTTTTCAAGTATTTCTTCTAAAATTTTGTTGAGGAAATTCACTAATGGCTTTATTATCTCTTCATCACTTTTTTTATTTTTTAAAAATAAAAGTAGAAGTACTGGTGCTTTTAGAATGTTTGTTGCTTTTTCAGCTATAATAGTACTTAATAATTTAGTATTCATACCAAATAGACTATAAGAAGCCGTTGGTGATTTTATTCCTTCAATCACAGGAGGACTGCTTAAAGTTACATTCCCAATTCCCATATTTGGTTGATCAGAAATCAACAAAAGAAAACTCTTATGTAATTTAAAAAGATTTAAATAAATTGTAGTATCATCAAGTTTTATATTTTCTTCAGCTAAGAGCTTCATTTTTAATAAATTAATCCTTTCTTAATTGCTATATTTATTGGTTTTTTCTTGTGAAATTTTAGATGTGAGTATTTTTTAATCAGAAGATATCACTACATCAGATAATCTCTGTCTTCGAATATCAAAATCATGATCAAGATGGATTGTTAAGCAATGTTGATCTTCCTTTTGAAGATTTTTATGTACATAACTTATAGGGACTACTGGTAATTCCGAATCCAGTACTGATTTTTTTGGAACTGGAACAAGGATAACTGCTTTACATCGCTCGCAATTTACTAATACTACTTTTATATCAGGTGATTCGAAATTTTTCATTCTTTCTAATACATCATTTGATACCTTTGAGGTATCTAAAGTTAATTTTTCTTTTTTCTTTGGTGCTTCGGGAACAACTGGGATTTCTAATTTCAGATATTCTTTTGTTAAATAATCCGAATTTAATTCTTCCTCTTTTTTAGAAGAAGCTTTTGTTTTTTCAGTTTTCTTAGTTTTTTCGTTAGCAACCTTATTTTTACCCTTTTTTAAAACAGATGTTTTGGTTTCACTACTTTTATCTTTTTTAGCCAAAAAACTCACACTTTTTGTAAAATTGAATTATTTTATTATTAAGATTACCTAAAATAATAAAAAATATATTTATTTGTAATTTGAAATTATCATTTCTGTCTATAATCATAAAAAACTAAATAATTAAGAATTGAATATTTATTGAAAAGATTGATGTAATAACAATTATTTAGGAGATAATTTTTAGGTTAGACACCAAAAATTTGTCTTAACTCATTATAAATTTTTGATAGTTCTGAAATTATTTGAGCATTATTTTGCTGAAGATAGTAATTAATATAACCAGCTAATCCTTCACTATCTTTGATCCAGTCTAGAAATGATTGAATTTCCCCTTTTAGTTGAGGATCTACACTTGGACCCACACCAACTGAAGATGTAACTCCAGTAGAACCAGTTCCACCCATTTGAGCTGCTTTTTGACCCATTTGAGCACTAGCATCCAGATATGGTCCTTGTGTGCTCATAGATCCTACAGTTCTTTGAACATCCATTATAGCTCCACGAGCATCTCCATCTGGCTGAAGATAGCAAATAAGTTTATGCTCCTCATCTTTTGCTGCGCATATACTTCCTTCGCCTTTCAAAGATATAGCCACTAAACGTTCAGTCTCTATCTGCAATACCGAATATTTTACTCCAGAAACCATTATGAAATGAGCATTTTGACCAGTCCAACTTGATACTACTCTATCAACATCTCCACTAATATCCCAATTATCTGTTGTATAAATAACTTCTTTCCCTTTAATTACTGCTGCTGCTATAATGTTAGGATCTGCTTGCATCAAATTATAAACTGCGGTTGCAGGATCTACTGGCATCTTTTTTCCTCATTCTTTTGGTAATTTTTAAATATAATAATATCTATAGTCATTAAGTTTTGTTATAAAATAATTATATACTAATTTATTAAAAATTTATTGATAACATAATTTTAATCTATTTTTTTCTGCTTTTTCATATTAATTTTCCCGAATTTTGGTTTAACATAAGTTTTAATTTGGTCAAGATTCGTTTGAGACTTTTCTTTGTTATCATCTTTAAAGGAAATCCTATTCATAAAAAACAGCTTATGATAAATATCATTTTTCTTTAAAAATTCTAAATGATTATCAAAGTTATTAGCATTTTTAAATAATTTCCCACATATAGGGCAACTCAGAGAATGTTCTTCCAAAAGTCCTTTTGGTTTTTTAACAATAACTGGATATCTTTTTTTTATGTTAAATGACCCTTTACGATACCGACAAATATGCCTTACCAATTTTCCTTAAGGGGTGTATTCAAAAAAAACTTTACTTCCATGAGTACATTCCCAATTTAATACAATAGCATTACATTTTGGGCATGTCGATTGAAAAGAGCGAAGATAACAATGCTTTCCATGGGACTTATAATAATGTCGCATTATATTAAGGAAAAGAAAGAACTTATTAAAATTTTACGATCTAATCTTAAATTCAAAAATTTTAAACTGAGTTTCTTATTAATGGATAAATCCTTAAAACGCAAACATTTAAATGTGCAAGTTCAATTATGAAAATTAAAGAAGAGAATTTTTAAAGGGTTGACATTATTGGATCTTACATTCCCTCAAAAAAACTTCACTTTATGTCCAGAATGTGGTAATGAAAATGTAATCTCAGATGAATCTCGTGGTGAGATAATTTGTAACGTGTGTGGTTTAGTATTAAGCCAAAGACTTATAGACAACGGTCCTGAGTGGCGAGCATTCACATCTGAAGAAGCCAATAAAAAAGTGAGAGTAGGAGCCCCTACTACACTTACTCTCCATGATAAAGGACTAAGTACAATGATTGGTTGGAAGAATAAAGATGCATTTGGAAAGACAATTAGTCCTAAAATGAAAGCAGAGGTGTACCGGTTAAGAAAATGGCATGTAAGAACACGAACAAATAAATCTATTGATAGAAATTTAGCTTACGCAATGAACGAATTAGATAGATTTTCTTCACAATTGAATCTTTCTAAAGATTTAAAGGAATCTGCTGCTCATATTTATCGAAAAATGGCCAATAAAAATTTAATTAGAGGAAGATCCATTGAAGCGATGTTAATTGGCTCAATTTATTTATCTTGCAGATTAAATAGCATACCAAAAACTCTAGATGATTTTATTGAATTTGCTTCTGTCGATAAAAAAAAAGTGGCTCGATGTTATAGATTAATACTAAAAGAGCTTAAATTAAACATAAAAGTATCCTCTCCGATAAATTTCATTCCAAGGTTTTGTGCTGAATTAAAACTTTCTGGAAGAACTCAGAATAGAGCTGCTTCAATTTTAAAACTTGCTAAAAAATATCGTATCACTGCGGGAAAAGCACCTACCGGACTTGCCGGGGCAGCGTTATATGTTGCAGCAATACAAGAAGGAGAACGACGTACTCAGAAAGAAATTTCAATAGCTGCAGGTGTTACTGAAGCAACTATCAGGAATCGGTATAAAGAGTTAGTTAATTATTTAAAATTCGAAATAAATACCCCATAAAAATCTCTTCTTTTTGCTTTTAAAATAAGTTAAATGGTAACCTATTTTTATTAAAAAAATTAGAACTAACGAACTTTAATTCGTTTAATTACATCTGGTCTTTTCTTATATAAAATTCGAAATCCACAGTGAGAACATTTAATACCTGGAAGAGCACTTAATTCTTTTTTGCTGACTTCCTTCCCGCAACTCTTCCTAGCACACACATATGACATATTTAATCTAAATTAACCATAATTAAAATACTTTTTGCTTAATTTCTTCAAGAAAAAAGAGTTTACAAATAATAAAAGATAATTATAAAATAAATTCCTTTAGATGTATAATGATTTTCGTTTATCATCTGTATCTATAAGCTGTAGAGAATCGAGATCTTTTTCTAGTTGATCTCTTTTAATTTGAAGGTTTTTAGTAATTGCCTCAATATTTTCTAATGAATATTTCTTTTTAATCGGTAAAGTAAAGGATTTTTTAAGCATTTCTAAGAGAGTAATTGAAGCTTTCAAATCTGTTATATCTTCATTAATCATTGCAATATTATCTGTTTCTGCTAAAAAGACTAATCCATCAATGTTAAATCGCGCTTTTGCTAATGTTGGAATCAATCCATTCGCACCAATAATTACACCCTTCTGTATCTTTTGAGAATTACTTTCTGCCAGATAATGCGTTAATAACTCTTGATTTGTTGAACTAAGATAGATCTTAGGTAACTTTGCATTGATTTTTCTATTGTTAACTGGATATGCTCCTAAGGCAACTATTAATTTTATATCGTATTGATGAATGATTTCGGTAAGAAAATTAGATATTTTATATATTCCTTTTGGAGTAAGACTTTGGGCATCAGCAGTTATTAACATTAAATCTCTCAACTCGTTCGGATCTTTCCAATATAATATTTCAGCTTTAGGAGCAGATAGTAAACTATCATCAACAATAGCTCCTGCTGGGTAATCATCAAAAATAATATCAACTAAATTTTGAGCGTCAAGTTGACCGATAAGAGAATCTAAAGCAAACTTACCAACATCGGCTATACCCGGCATTCCTAAAATACATATTGGTCTAATAAAATCTTCTCCACTTAAATTATCATGTTTTATGATTCTTATTCCTTCCATAAATTAAACCTTACATGTTTAAAATTTTCCCTAATAATAGGGTGATTTTATCAATTTAAAAACAATGTATTATCCTAGTAGACACAAGATTTATTGTAAAAGTAATATAATCATATTATCGAAAAATTAAATTGATGGTTTAATCTTATTCTCCTTGTTAAACAAAATTTTTACTTAAAATGTTGGAAAAATATAAATGTAGAATGTGTGGTACCTGTTGTCATGAGGTTCCTGGTGATTATGTAAAAAGAATTCCAATCTATCCAGATGAGGCAGATATATTAATTGAGATAGCAAAAGAACGCTATATTGAATTTAAAGTTATTGAAGATTTGGTATTTCCAGATATTAAGAATGAAAAAATATTGATTTTAACATACCGTATTAGATTAGACAATGAATATCAGGGGTGCCCGTTCTATAATGACAAAAATGGATGTACTGTTCATGATTCTAAACCTTTAGCTTGTCAAGCTTATCCTCTAGCGTTAAAACGCGTTGATGCCTTTAATTTTGAGATATCAATTGATCCTCTATGTAATTTTGTTATCGAAAACTACAATGAATTAGAAAATTTGGAATTACTCAAATTGAAGGAGATATTTAAAGATGAGTATCCTAAAGCTGAGAAATTTTATCGAAAAAACAAGAAATTAATGTTTAAAATAAGAAAATTAGAGGCTATAAAAAAAATAGTAATACCAAGTAAGATTAGTTTAGAAGAATTTAATACCTATTTACGAAATTGGGAAAGAGAAGAAATTGTAGTTCAATAAATACTCAAAAAATATTTAGATTTTAAGTTTTAAATTACTTACAAACTCTTTAAAATCGTTATCTTCCAACGTGACTGTTTCAAATTTATTTAGAGCGTCACTAATTATTTGAGCCAAAATATGCTTACAAAATTTACGCTTTTTCTTTATAACAACGTTTTTATAGAAATCTTGACATGAACAATATAATTTAGGATAAATCAGATGCTTTTGATTTTCTCCTTTAGCCGCCCAAACGATCCTATTTGAAGGTTTATAAGTATATTTTATTATCCCCTTCTTTAAAACATCTATTACATTTATAGATTTATCAGGAAAAATAGTTTCTAAGAAAGTGATGAATTCCTCATCAATTACCTGTTTTCTCTTGGCTTTTCTAAAAACTTGAAACAATAAATCTTTTGACATTTGTTATGAATTATATATTATTATATTTTATAAATAAAAAGGATCGTTAACTCGTTGAATCATATTTTATACCTTCCAACTAGATTTTTTCCTTCAATATCTGGTGCTGAATTTTATTTTCAACGGATGGCAGAGATATTAATAACAAAATATAATTATAATATAGACATTTTCACTTCAAATGCTATAGATTTTAAAGCCTTAAGAAATTCGAGCGGTAGAATTATAAATCATAATGACAAATATTTTGATCACGTAAATAATCTAAATATAAATAGATTTCCAGTAAATTATAATACTTCTGCAAAAGACATTCTGAATAAACTACAAACGATTCCTGCGTATAATAAATTAAATTTAAATGATGTATCTCTAGAATTATTCATAAAAAATGGCCCTTATTTGGGAGATTTATTAGAATTTTTGTTGAATAAACCAGATATGAATTATGAATTAATTCACTCTACCTTTTTCCCATATTTCAATTGTATTTTAAGTTTAATTATTGGAGCTTTTATTAACAAACCAAAAGTTTGCACTCCATTTTTTCATTTCTCCAATCCTCGATATTCGGACTCCAGATTGATAGAAGTATTAAAAAAATTTGATTTACTAATTGCTTGTACAAATCTTGAGAAAGACTTCCTAATTAAAAAATGCACCATCCCACCAGAAAAAATTAAAGTTATTCCAATGGGTGTAGATCACACAAAATTTGAAAAAGTCCATAAAACATCCTCGAAGCAATATTCTTTTAAGCAGAAATTCTTTGACAAAAAAGAAAAAAAGTATAAACTAATTTTATTTTGTGGGTATAAAAATTATGAAAAGGGAGCTCTTTCAATTCTAAAATCAATACCTTATATTCTTAAAAAAATAAATAAAGTCTATTTTGTATTTATTGGCCCCTCAACAATTGCTTTTAATCAAGAATTATCTAAAATTTCTAAACTGGAAAACACTAGAATCATTAATTTCACTCCTGATAATTTAACTGGATATTTTGATAAAAAAAAATTAGCTGCATTTAAAGAAGCAGATATCTATCTAATGCCTAGTCGAAGTGACGCATTTGGAATATCTTTTCTTGAAGCTTGGTCCGCCGGAAAACCAGTTATTGGAGCAAGGATTGGTGCAACTCCTGAGGTAATCAGGGAAGATATTGATGGATTATTAGTTGAATTTGATAACCCTGAAGATATTGCCAAAAAAGTTATTAATCTACTAAAGAATAAAAGATTAAGAAAAATTTATGGTTTAGCTGGACATTTAAAAGTATCCCAAAAATTCACATGGGATATTGTTGCTAAAGAAACACATAACACATATCAAAATTTAATAAAAAATCATAACTGATTAGAATATGAGAACTATCTCTGGAAACCCATATCTAATAAAAGAAGAAGGTAATATTTATCTTGATGATATACCTTTGAATGAAATTGTTAAGAGATTTAAAACTCCGCTACTAATATTCTTGGAAAATAGAATTAGAGATAATATAAAAACTTTTAATAATGTTTTTAACTTAGAATTCGATAATTTCCATTGTTATTATTCATTCAAGGCTAATTTTCTATCTGAAATATGTAAAATTGTTCTTTCTGAGGGAATTGGAGCGGAAATTATAGGATTACCCGAATTGAAGTTGGCACTAAAACTTGGTTTCCCCTCTGATAAAATAATAGTTGGTGGGCCATATTTATCAAAAGAACTAATAGAATTAAGCATAGAAAATAAAATAAAAGAACTAATAATTTATGACTTAAAAGATTTAAAAAAAATTAATTTAATTGCTCAGAAATATAATTATATTCAAGATATTTGTATTAGAGTAAATTCTCAGAAATATAATAGCAAATTAGGAGTTAAATTGGATGAAAGGAAAATGATAGAATTTGAAAAAGCATATAAAAATTATCAAAATATCCGAATTACAACAATATTATCTCATTACAGTACTCAAATGAATAACATCAACCAGTTTAAGCAAAATATCTCCTCAATAGCATACAATATAAAACTTCTCTCTGATCATGGAATAAATATCGATAATATTAATCTTGGAGGGGGATTTCCAGAAGCTACTATTATGCCACAAAATCAATTAAAATATATTGCTAAAGAAATAAAATCTACTTTGGAAAGGTTACAAATCAATTATAAGCATATCTATTTTGAACCTGGAAGATATTTTATAGGAGATGCTGGTTTGTTTATTTCAAAAATAGTAAAGGTTGGTGAAAATAGATGGGTTTTTTTAAATATTGGGAATCATATTTGCCCCAAGTTTGCACGTTGTTCTTTAAGATTTTATAATGCTTCACAGATTGATAAACCACATAAATATAAGACTTCTATTGCTGGCATAGTTCCTACAGATCAAGATGTATTAGCAAAAGACTATTTTTTCACTGAAAATTTACTCAAAGGAGATAAAATCCTCGTTGCTAATACAGGTGCTTATTGCTTAACTTTTTCAAATAGATTTCCATACTTATTGCCAAAAATCCTTCTTATTAATAAGAAAGGGCTAAATCAAATCTTTAATCCCGATATTGATAGAGATTTTTCATTAAATTGAATTCAGTAATAAATTTAAGCAACTTGATTATATAATATTTCGATATTACATTAATTCTAATTTTTTTATTTTAATTCTTTGTACAAATTAAATTAAAATTAGATTGATTATGGAATCATTTATAAAAAAAGCGCATAAAAGAGAAATAATTCGCCCTCAGATTGAAAACTTTGGTTATGCTAATATTAAAATTATTGGATGTGGTGGGGCGGGGAATAATACAATTAATAGACTAATGAAAATAGGAATTAGAGGTGCAAAATGTGTAGCAGTTAATACAGACTGTCAACATTTAGATAGTGTTGAATCACATATTAAAATATTAATTGGAAAGAATTTAACTAAAGGTCTCGGAGCAGGGGGAAATCCAGAAATTGGTAGGGCAGCAGCTGAAGAATCTCGAGAAGATTTGACTAAAATTCTAAGAGAATCAAACTTAGTATTCATTACTTGCGGAGAAGGAGGGGGAACAGGCACAGGAAGTGCCCCTATCATAGCAGAAATCGCAAAATTAGAAGGAGCAATCGTCGTAGGTGTTGTGACATTACCATTTGAAACTGAAATTGGACGGATTGATAAAGCTAAGATGGGTTTAAATCTATTGAAACGCTATGTCGATACATTAGTAGTAATAGATAACAACAGATTACTAGAAATCGCTCCAAATTTACCTATCATTGAAGCTTTCAGTGTAGCTGATGAAGTTTTAGCTACTATGGTTAAAGGAATAACAGAAACTATTTCATTGCCTTCCTTAATTAATTTGGATTTTGCTGATGTGAGAACTATCTTAAGCACTGGAGGGGTTGCCATTGTTGGAGTTGGTGAATCAAGTGGTAAAGAGAATAGAGTTGAAGAAGCTATCGATGATGCACTTAATACTCCTTTATTAGATGTGAGTATTGATGGAGCTAAAGGTGCTTTAATTCATATCTGTGGAGGAAATGATATGACATTAGCAGAAGCAAATTCAGTAGCTAAGAGAATTTCAGAAAAAATGGATGTAAATGATTCAATGGTAATTTGGGGTGCTCGAGTATCGGATGAATTTGATGGACTTTTAAGGGTTATGCTCTTAATAACAGGTATTAAATCTCCTCAAATTTTTGGTAGTGGTTATTCTTTCAATAAATCTATTTATAATTCCAATGTTAAAAAGACTTCAAAAATTGGTTTATCCGATGACGTTTTTAATATAGGCGAAATTGCCTTTGATTAAGATAATTTTTACTCCTCCTTTTTATAATCCTTTATATACATTTTTATATGAAAAATAAGTTTTCTCCCAAAATTCACGCAGAGATAAATAGCATTATTAATAAAATCCAGAAATGGGAAAATTTCTTTGAATTTAGAACTGAATTTTATTTTAATGGATGGGCGATTTCTTTAAGAGAAAAAAATCTTTATCCTCGCTATATAATTATTTTTAAATCCTACGATTCTCAAATGTATTCAATAAAAAGTTTTGAAATCCATTTAAAAAATTATCAAAAAGAAGAATATAAAGAATTATACTCAAATAATCATATAAATGATACAAATTCTATGCTAGAGGAATTAAAAGAAATCATATATGGAAAAGATTTAATTGAAGAAGCATCAAAGATTTATAAAAATGCATTTATAAATTAACAATCAAAATTCAGGTTTATACATTTGTCTAAATTGCTCTTTTTTCTTTTCACTGTATTTATCTTCTAAAAACTTTAAAACTACATGATGTGGCATTCCATTTATTAACATACTTACTGCTTTTCTAGCAATTTGTAAATTATCATAATCTGCAATAATTGAGATCGTTTTTCCATACACAGAGATAAAACTTTCAGCATATCTTTCAATTGCTTTTCGCATCTCTCCATTTCTCCCGATAATTCGTCCTTTTACACGCTTAATTCGTTTATCCGATTTTCCAACAATCTGTAATAGATTAAAAATATCAAGGTCAAAATTTTCCTCTAGCAACTTCATAGCTTTTATTGGATTAAAACCTCGATTTATTGCATTAGCTATCTTTTGTGCTGTGAAAATATTCAAGGGCATATAGTTTGGATCTTCCGGGTTTGATAGTATTTCACAATTACCCGATTTGCTATCCAAATTAATTCTAACACCTAACTTATTTTCAATCTCCTTTTTTATTTCTCCATCTTTTCCTATCAAAACAGCTATACGATTTTTCCCGATTTTCATTTTAATATTTTGTAACTACAATTCTTTTAATTTTTCTAATTTTTTACTCATCAATATTTATAACTTCATAATAAAAATCTTTAGGATTTGGTATGTCTATTCCTAATTTTTCAAAATATTTAAAAATATTTTTTATATCTCGTACTAAAAATACTTCTGCTTTTGGATGGTGAATTGATACAGCTTGAGATATATCAATTACAATTGGTTTTTGATTATGATATAAGATATTAAATTCACTGAGATCTCCATGAACTAATTTTGCTTTTTGATATAAATTTTTTATAAATATTAACAACTCATTCATAAGATTAATAGGTTCTTTTGGTTTTTTTATATCCTTCAAAAGTGGAGCAGGGATGGATTCAAATCCTATATATTCCATGATTAAAATATTATTTTTAACAAATAGAGGATCTGGGACACTTAAACCGACTTTATGTGCTCTTTTAAGATTTTTAAACTCTTTACTTGCCCATAAAAAAATAATCTTTGAAACATTTCGAGGTATATTCTTAAATCTAGGATCTCCGATAATATAATTTCTCATCCATTTTGATGTATTACTATCAATCTTATAAATTTTAATAGCAACTTCATTTCCATTTAAATCATATCCTAGATAAATATTTGCTTCCTTTCCAGCCGAGATTATACCTTCTACCCTAGCTAAAGGGCCATTTACCAATAACTTATTCAAGGAAAAAACAGTTCTTTCATCAAAAACAGATTCTATTACAGCTCGTTTTTTTGATTGATCAATCTTCTTTATTCTTTTAGTATCAATTTTTCTTTTTAGTAGCTCATCTATATTTGTATCGAATTCTTTATCTTTCTCATCATCCAATATATTTTCAAACTCTTCATCAGTATCCTTGTTGTTTTCTTCCAATCCCCTTTCCTCTAGTCATTCTTTTTTAGTTTTTTATTAAAAAAATAAGAATAGTCTTTTATCAATTTAGTGTTATTTTCACCCCGGAGGATAACTTTATTTTTAGTAATACTTTCAACTCTAAAATTTAGATCCTCAATTGAAAATACATCATTAATACTTACTGGTAAAAATTTTATTAGAGATTTAAATCGATAAAGGTTTTTACCTCTCTGAGAATCCCTACCTACCAATTTTTTTGATCTTTTTAATAAAAAGTGATATTTTAACTTTAGGAACTTGATTAAATAATTCATTAACTCATTTGTACTAAGATATAAATCTAATCCGTATTTTTGATCTTCCATTTTTGAAATATACTGTTTATGATTTTTTTTAAATAAGCTCTCCACATATTCGTTAATTTGTTCTAAAACTTTTTTAATTAAGCCGAATTGTTCCTCATCCTTAACTCTTAATTGAATAACGGAAAGATAATAATTTCCTCCTCTTAAATTTGTACAATTTTTACATAACACATAATTTAGATTTACTTTTATTATCTGTGTGTGTTTTATATTTAAATCCTTCCTTAAAACTCCATGAATTGATACTTCAAGTGAAACTAACAAATCTTTTGATGAAAAAATAAAACTACTTTCATCTAAAGAAATTGAAAAATCAATAGTATTTTTTTTTAAAAGAGTTTTTAATATGTGTCTTTGAAGTGCTTGTTCTATAATAATAAATATTTCATTTCTCTCAGGCTCAATCCACATATCTTTTTTAGAAAAACTTCCACAATCAATGCAAATGTTAAATGAAAACTTATCTGGTACTTCAAATAATGGATTTTCCTTTAAATAACAATTAAGACACATTCCATAATGAGGATCAGGCTCTCCTATCTTTTTTCCACATATTGCACAAAATCGATTAGGCATTAAAACATCATCTTTAAAGCCATGGGAACACCATTAATAAATCTAACTCCTTCTTTTTGTAATAATTTGCAATCCACCGCTTTTTTAATAATATTTTCTCCTATTATATTAAAACACGTGGATTCTTTTAATATTAACATCGCATCTTCGAGATCCATTAGTCTACCTCCAAAGAATTGACTTGTAATTTCTATTTTTAGATTTCCCTCTTTGTAAACTTGATTAAGTAATTCTTCATCACAACACGCTATTGTTTCGAAGTCTTCCTTAGTATGAACTTTTAGGTATACTCTCATTAATTTCAATTTTGTAATTTTTTACTTATTTTTCTTTAATTTCTTCCCTTGCTCCACAAGCGGTACATTTTAGATAAAGTTTTTTTCCCTCTCTTTGAATTTGAGTATCAGGTTTATTGCAAATATTACATAAAACGTAAGTTTTGGTATAATTTTCAATCAAGCGATTTAATACTTGTTCCTTATATTGCCCTTTTAAAAATAATTGCTGTCCTCTAATTTCTCCCATAGTTCCTGCTTTTTTCAGAAAGATCCCAATAAAATGCTTCTTATCTCTATTAAGAGTACTGATTATTTTATTAAAATTTTTAATAAATGTATTTCTACTTTCAATACGAATTTCTACTTTTGGTATTTCAAATCTTGATGATTTTTTTACATTGTCAGGAATCTTTTTATAAGCATTATCCAATAATTCTTCGTAATTATTTAAATCCATAATTATATTCCCTATTTACTTAATTTATAAAAATGAAATCAACCATAAGAAAAATAGTTTACCTTTATGATGGAAAAAATTCGAAATACCAGAGTATATTAAAATGCTTCAAAATTATCATTATCAGATTTATATATACGAGATTCTAAGATTAAGTCATTGAGAAAGGTTCTTAATTCATTATCAGAGATTTTAATATTTTGCTTCAATCTTTCAAAATTTATTCCTTTTCCTTCTGCAGAAGTTTGTTCAATTAGTAAATAAATCTTTTTTTTTATCTTATTACGCTCAGAAAACTCAGTTTCATTTTCAAATAGAGTTGTCACATCAATTTCATCTGAAAACTCTTCAAGATTATCCGCTATTTCTGGAATCTCTTGGATTTCTCCATTCTTTATTCTATTTACTATTTCAGCATTCCTTAGTAAGATAAGATTAGGTTCTTCCACTTTTCTCATAAACTCTATCCATAAAGACACATAATCACGGTATTTGCTCACACGCCCCATGACTTCCACGATATTACCTTTATTAAATGTTTTATATTTATCTGGATTCATATTTCTTATAATTGCTCTGATCCTTCCTGTACTATCATCTAAATCGAAATCAATTCTTACATTTGAATTTATGTCATCTTCTAATCCCATATCCTCTTCAGATGCCTCAATTAGTTTTTCTCTTTTATCAATAATTGTCGCAATAATTCGAATACGTTTAACATGCCCAAATATGGTGTAAAAAAACTTTGCATTATCATCATATTGACCCTCTAAAATGTGCTTAACCCAGCATTGTATTGCAGGATTTCTTTTATAACTCATTATTTCATTCATCTCAAACCTTTCTCTTATTTTAATATTTTAAAATTAATTATTTTTTAATATAGAACTAATTATTAAACTAAGAATAATAGGAGATCCTTTTTCTTAAAATATTTGCATGGTATAATTCCTCCTTATTAGAGAAATAAATAGAAAAAGAAAATGGTAGCGGGGGTTCGATTTGAACGAACGAGTCTGCCGATCCTTCGTAAGTGAAAGATCGTTCTCAGGGTTATGAGCCCTGCGGCATAAACCAGGCTAGCCCACCCCGCTATTAAAGCATCTAAAGGGGTGATTCCTATGAGATATATACTAATTATATATATAAGATTATAAACTAATAATTTAATCTTTTTCTATTTTATATAGCATTTATACTCCTAAGGTTAAAAACTTTCGATATAACCAATAACTTTAACTTCTTATATATATTAGATATTAAAAAAGAACTTACTTTAATGGAAGCTTATGTCATTATTTGATATTATCTTAGATTTTATTTTGAATCCATGGTTCTATTTTTCTTTAATATTTTGGATCTTTATCTTACTCTTAATTCTTTTATTGAGAAACAAAAAAGAAGCATATTATCTCTGGTTTCCATTCCTGGTAATGTTTAGAACAAGGAAATTAAATAAATTAATTACGAGAGCCGGAAGAAAAGCTCCTAAGTTTTGGAAAGCATTTTGGACTATAGGTATATTTGTATCATTTAGTTTTACTATCTATGCTTTTTATTTCTTTTTTACAAACTTTGTTGGTTTAATTATAAACCCTAGACCTGAACAAGCTGTAGTCCTACTCATTCCGGGCGTGAACATAGACTTACCTATGTTATTCTATTTGATCCTTCCACTATTATTTATTGTAACTACTCATGAGCTTGCTCATGGAATTTCAGCAAGTGCTGATGGTGTAGATATTAAATCTACTGGTGTCCTCGGGGCAGGACTTTTTTTTATTATAGGTTTTGGCGCTTTTGTCGAAGTTGATGAGAGAAAATTAAATTCTAGAAAATTTAACAGAAACACAAGATTACGAATTGCAGCTGCCGGGACATATGTAAACGGAATAACGGCAGGAGTAGCCTTCATATTAATGTTAAGTTTTCCACTTATGATTGCTCCTTTTTATCGCCAAGTTTCTCAAGTGAATAGTGTAGTCCCAGAAGTAGATGGGGGATTCAATGAAGGAAATCTAGCTGCTGGGGATGTTATACTAGCAATTAAAAAAAAAGACACGGGAGATGAAGAATATATATCTCTTGATAACTATGAGGGAAGAACTCTCACTAATATCTTAAATAATGGAACTAGCTTGCAATGTTCTGTCGGGGATAATTTAACATTCAGTATATACAAACCCTCCACTGATAGCTATTCAGAAAAAAATGTAACGTTAGGACCTCGATACTATATCGGGATCGGTTATAAATATATCTCAGATACTGAATTACAAATAACTAAAATATATTCTGCAAGTGAAGATGGAAATAATTATAATACGAATTTAACTGTTGGAGATAATATTATCGAAGTAAATGGCGTTCCGGTAAATCGAACTAACGGTGATACGTTAGAAAAAGCACTTATAGCATTTAATTTAAATACTATTAATTTAACCACAGCTTTTGAAACACATATATTAAATGTTACTACGATAGGAGTAAAAATTGGAATTTCTAGTAATTCGTATTTTATGCACAAAAATGATTTCGCTAAATTCTTTACAAGTTTCTGGCCAGAATTTTGGTTAAGAGAAATAGCATGGCTTTTTATTATAGCTTTCAGTATTACTCTCTTTAATATGCTCCCTTTACCTGTTTTCGATGGCGATAGAATTGTGAAAGAATTAATTAATTGGGGTTTTGGAGAAGAATACAAAACAACAAGGAAAAAAAAAGATAAAATCAAATTCGATAAAGATAAACCTAACCTCAATTTATCAGAATATAGAGTAGAGAAAGTTGATTCTGTCAAAATTATAATAGAAAAAAAGAAGAATGTGAGAGATCAAAGTGAGATAATTTTAGCTGAAGATAAGTATAGTTTAATTGATAAAATTGGTGATGGTTTTAAAGATACTGTTTTACTAGATCTTCCCAAGGACACACAATTAGAAGAAGACTCCCTAATAGAAGTCTCTTATGATTATTGGTATGACGAAAAACAAAAAATCAAAAAACCAGTTTTAAATACTATACGATACATCACTTTATTTATCGTGCTTGGAAATTTCATTTTGTCTTTTATAAAATTTGGCGGATTACTTTTTTGGATTTAATCCTTAACTATTATTTTTTTACATGACTTTAATGAGTAATTACAAAATTTTTATGAAAAATGGGAATTGTTCACACTGCAACAATACACTTATAATCCAAAGAAAATATTCTGGAGAAAACCTCTGCTCAGAGTGCTTTCAGAAAAATATTGAGAAAATTGTTTATAAAACAATTTCAAAATATAAAATGCTAAAACCAAAAGATAAAATTGTGGTTGGATTGTCAGGGGGGAAAGATTCAATTACCCTTCTTTATAATTTAAATAAGATTCAAAATCGAACACACCATTCTAAGCCAATAATAGCTCTAATTATAGATGAAGGAGTTAAAGATTATAGAGAAAATAGTATCAAAAAAGCAAAAGAATTCTGCAAAACCTATGATATTGAGCATAAAATTATTTCATTTAAAGAAAAAATAGGAATTACCTTAGATGAGATAATTAAGACGAAAAAGAAAACTCCAGATTACAAGTATGCTTGCAATTATTGTGCCGCAATAAGAAGAAGATTACTAAATGATGGTGCTAAAGAATTAGGAGGCACTGTCTTAGCAATGGGTCATAATCTTACTGATTTCGCAGAAACTTATCTAATGAATATTCTCTATAAACGTCTTGATATTATTGCAAATCAATATTTTTTTAAGGAACAGAACGATAAAATAAACCAATTTTACATTAAAAAAATATCCCCATTAATTAGAATCCCTGAAGAAGAAATCTTCCTATACGCAAATTTTAAAAAATTCGATTATTACCCTTCCCATTGTCCTTATAGAGAACAGGATCCAATAATTAGGAAAAGAGTATTAGATTTTATTCAAGAATGCAAGGAATATAGTCCAGAAATAGAATTTAATCTTCTACAAGGTTTTTTAGAATTATCTGAAACACTTTATCATCATAGAGAAAAAAGAATATATAATTCATGTCAAATTTGTGGTTACCCGTGTGGCAATGGGAAACTATGTACTTATTGTAACTATTTACAAGAATTTTCTCATTAATTTTCTTTAATCAGAAATTCTCCCATTTCCTTTAGTTTCTTATATTCTCTTATTTCTTCCTTGAATAAAGGCACTTCAATCAAAAACTTATTCAATTTATCTTGAAATACTTTCCTTATTTTAATAAGGTTTTTTTGTTGCATATGACGCCTGCTTTTACAAAAATCACATAATTCAGTAGTATCTTGATATAATTGGTTCACAACGATGTTAGAAACAGGAATATCATATTTGATCAATTCGTTTAATAATCGACCTGTTTCTAATATGGCCATTTCCTCTGGTATCATTACAATGATAAAAGAATTTTTTATAGGATTGGTAAGATCATCTCTTGCATTTAATATCGACTGATGTAATCTTTCTAACACTTCTAAAGAATTATCAGTTTCCTTTTCTTCACGGGTAAACATCCTTTTTAAAGCACCAAACATATTTCCTATTTTCATTCTCATTTTTATAAGCTTACCAATCCAACCAGATAAGGTTTCAGGGAGACCTAAAAATCTTAATGTATGTCCTGTAGGTGCTGTATCAAAAATAACTAAGTCAAAATCATGCTCAGTCTCAATAAATTCTAAAATTTTAGCAAATGCTAAAGCTTCGTCAATTCCCGGAGGATTCATTGAGGCCAAATCTTCTAGATCACCAAATAATTGCATTCCTTCTGCCATATCCCCCATTCCCATTTCTTCTAAGGGATTTATTTCAGTTAAACCTCTAAATTCTGCCATATTAGCTTTTGGATTAATCTCTAAAGCTGTTAAATTCTCTATATCTTCAATAGGAGTAGGAATTCCGGGGGGTAATTCAACTCCTAGACTATCACCTAAAGAGTGAGCTGGGTCAGTACTTATAATTAGTGTATTTCTTCCATGTTCTGCAGCCCATATTGCTGAACTTGCAGCACAACTGGTTTTTCCAACTCCTCCTTTGCCCCCAAACATTATAATTTTTAACTTTGATAACAATTCTATTAATTCCATTTTGAATTATGAAACCCTTTTTGCTTTTTTTAAAATAGATTGGATTAATTTCTTTATTTAATAATCAATTTTATAACGAAGGATTGCCGCAATGCCGCCAAAAGTACTATATAACATTTCACCTTCTTCGGTTTCCGTAGATAATATATCTACTTCAGATCCGGTTGTTTCACCTATTTCCCCCAGTTCTTCTATAACCGATTCTTTTTCAATTATATTAAAACTATTTGAATTACATTTAGGGCAGGATTTATCCTGTATATCTGTTTTCAAACGTTTTAAATTTATTTCTTTAACCGTCTTAGATTCAGAATAATCGCAATTAGAACATTCTACTTTTACTTTATATAAATCCAATTTTTCTGAAAGTATAAGTGTGTCAACTACCCCATAATTTAATGCTTTTCGGATTTCTTGCAATCCATAGGATGCCAAACCAGAATCAATTGATATTTCTTTCATAAAACGTTGCATAACTTGTTTTTCTCGGATGTATTTTACATCTTCTATTTTATCCTTCACTTTTTCTATTAATGCTCTTATTCCTTCAGTACCACCATAACCTAGATCAACAACATCTAATATTTTATCTCGTAACCTATAATCTAAACTCTCATCACTTACGAACTTCTCCTTTGATTGTCCCGGACCCCCAATAAATATTCCTCGCAAATCTTCCATAGGTATAAATAGTTCATTAATAGTTTCTGATATTCTACGATAAAATTGTTTTTCTCCTTCTTCAATTAATCTTTCAAATCTTTTTTGAGACTGCCCTCCAGCTCTATGTTTTCCGTGAATACCAGATGTGAATTCTCTAATCACTTCTACTTTATTTCCTTTAATATAACCTACTGCGGATTCGGCTCTCCCAATAACTAACAGTCCATATGTTTCTCTAGGTGTTAACATTTCCTCTAAAGGCCATAAAAGAAATTCACTAGCACAATGATATCTAAATGTTGTTACTCTATCAGGAGGTTCTACAATAGTTAATTCATTTTTTTCTGTACCTGGAGTATTACCTTGAGGTATTGCCCCAGAAAACATAACTAAACCATTTTCAGGAATTTCTTTTATGTTTTTTAACTGGCCTAAAAGACTATTAATGCTATCCAGTACATTTTTCCTAGTTAATTTTGATTTAATATTTTGACTTTCACTAATCTCGTTCTTTAAATGATTTGTTACATCCGATACCTTCCTATCATGAGGAATATATACTGAGATTAATTCTGTATGGAAGCCTTTTTTACTTTTAAGTTCCTCTAATTTTTGCTTTGTCCTATATATTTTCAAATCTTTAGGCTTCTTTTTCTCTTCAACGGTCATACTCATCAACAAAATTATAAAATTATACAAAAGATTAATAGTTTTTCTTTATATCCTCCTATATAAAGAACAATATTAATTGTTTTGAAATAGTATGAATCCGAATGAAAACCAAGATTATATCGTTCCTAAATCTCACCCCCGCTATGAAAGTCTAAAATTTCGTCATAAAATTATTGAAGGTATGAAAAAACTAGTAGTTGCTGAAGCAGGATTAATTGCACATGGTAGAGGTGAATGTTTTGATTATATTTTAGGTGAAAAAACTACCCAAGCTGCCAAAAAAGCTATTGAAGCTGCTGTGGCAGCCTTATTATTAGCTGAAAAGCCTGTCATTAGTGTAAATGGAAATGTTGCGGCTTTAATTCCTGATAAACTCGTAATTTTATCAAATACTGTAAATGCTCCTCTTGAAATTAATTTATTTTATCAAAAAGGAGGTAGAATTGAAGCAATTAAAAATATTTTACAAAAGGCAGGTGCTACAGAAATATATGGAACTGACCCAAAAAAAATGATCGAACTTAAAGGTCTTGAAAGCAATAGAAGAAAAGTAGAATTAATTGCACAAGCGGATTTAGTTATGGTCCCATTAGAAGACGGAGATCGAACTGAAGCATTGAAAAGATTAAATAAAACAGTCATCACAGTTGACTTAAACCCCTTAAGTAGAACAGCCTTATGGGCTGATATTACTATTGTTGATAATATCGTAAGAACTATACCAGAAATGATAAAAGTCGCAAAAGAGTTAAAAAAATTAAATAATTTACAATTAGAAAATATTGTCAAGAACTTCGATAATAAGAAAAATATTCGAAAAACTCTAAATTTGATAAGTGAATATATTGATAAGCAGAAAGAAAAGGTATTTGATATAGTAGAAATTTGATCTATATTTGGGTCTTCTCATTCATAAAAGCTTAAAAGTTATTAATTTTATATTCCATATATTGTTAAGGCTGTTTGTTATATACAAATTCTTAAACATTTATTACAATGACCACAAATAAAGAATCAGAGACAAAGATCTTTGATAATACAAGAAACGATTTGGAATTCATTGTAAGAAGATGTACATTAGAAGATTTAGATAATGTAATTGAAATAAATGAACGAGAGTTACCAGAAGATTACCCATATTTTTTCTATAAAAGCATACTTGATAATTTTCCAGATTGCTTCTTAGTCGCTCAAAATAGAAACGGTGAAGTAATAGCTTATATAATGTGGAGAGTTGAGAAAGCTCCTTCTGTTAATAGTTTAAAATATGTTAATAAAGGGCATTTAGTCTCTATTGCCGTCTCCGAAAGTTATAGAAAAAAGGGAGTTGCTCAAGCATTATTATCAAGTAGTATGACATCCATAAAAAAATATAAAATTAAACAATATGTACTTGAAGTTAGAGTCTCTAACTACACTGCAATCAAATTATATGAAAAATTTAATTATAAAGGTGAAAGTATCAAACAGAATTATTATCGAGACGGGGAAAATGCTTATTTTATGACTTTGGATGTAAAAAAACCCTAAATTGTTGAATGTTCCAACCCTCTGATTAAAAAAGTTAAAGACTCATTATAGGGCACATTCATGCCTAAATCTGTAGCATATTTTAAGATTCTTCCATTCATAAACTCAATTTCAGTAGGCTTTCTATTTAAAATATCTTGTAGCATTGAATTCTTATTCTCAGCAGTTTTTTTAGCAACATCATGAGCAATTGCTATGTAATCCCTCTTAGAAAGCTTGATTTTTTTCATTTCCGCAACTTCAATCGCTTCTTTAATTGCTTCTCCCATAATATACTTTAGTCCATCAATTTCTAATAATTTTCCATTAGGTAATCGTGTTAACGCCCCTAGAGCATTAATTCCAATATTAACTAAAACCTTCTCCCAACACTCACTAATTATATCTTCTGATATGATAGTCTCCAAACCTGCTAAATTTAATATATCATTCAACAAACTTACATCTAATTTTGCCTGCTCTATTATCTGCTGTTCTAAATTGAGTTCATGTAGAAACGGGGAACCAACCTTAGTTATTCCCAGTCCTGTATGAATTACTTGACCCGGTTTATCTAAAAATGCTCCAGCTGAAGTTACAACTCTTATAATCTTTGACTTTTTACAGTATGGAATAATAATATCCTCGTTTCCAATCCCGTTCTGTAAAATCACTAACCAATTACTTCTATCAATTAGCTTTTTATACTGACGTACTGCTACTTCACTATCATACGCCTTTGTTGTAAGAAAAAGAAAATCAAATCCAAAGGAAGGATCTTCTCCTATCTTTGTATCAAAAAACTTTTCATTTTCGTACGCTTTTATGTTTTTAATTACCCTAATCTGTTGATTTCTATACAGCTTCAACCCTTTCGTGTTCAACTTATCAGCATGGGGTTTAATACAAAAAAAAATTACCTCAATCGAATAGAGCTCAGATTTAATATCTGCTAAATATCCTCCAAATAAACTTCCTATAGATCCCGCTCCAATGAATCCAATTTTTAAATTTCTTTTAGTCAAAATTTTTTAATGCCAATATAATTTATTTTAAAAATTTATCTAAACCCACCTGCCCTTTTGAATATTCTCCTGATTTTTTCTTAAGCTCCAAAATACTTATTTCTTTTGGTGAATTCTTCGGTTCTACACCTAATTCCTTCATTAAAATCAAAGAATTCTTCGCCGCGTAGCCTGAAAAATGGTTATTAAAATAAATCCCAACTTGGTCAGATTTTTGAATGACCTCTCGAATTGGTTGTGCCCATTTTTTTATTTCTTCTTCAGTAAAACAATAATCAAACCAAATATTTTTCCCATAACCATGAAACCTAATATAAGAGAAAAAAGGATTTGTAACATCCATCCTTGGAGGTAACAACGGCTCAATGACAGCGCAATACGTCAAAGACTGATCCTCTAAATAATTAAAAACCTCCTCATCCATCCATGATTTATCTCTAAACTCAACAACTAGATGGTAATTATCTTGTTTAGGATTTCCAGGCCAATTGTCAATAAACTGCTTTAAATTACCAAAATGTTGGCCTTTCTTAAAATACGGGGGCAGTTGAATTAAAAATGCCACTATCTTTTCTGATTCAATTAGGGGATCCATTACTTTTAAGAAATAATCTAAATTATCCATACATAAATCTACATCTAATTTATCTTTATGGGTAATAGATTGGGGAATCTTAACCGAAAATGAAAAATCACTCGGTGTCTTGCTAACCCAACTATCCACAACACGCCTTGAGGGGATATTATAAAACGTCGTATTTATCTCATTCGTGTAAAAAATCTCAGAATAATATAATAAATAATCCTCTTTCCTTAAACCTCTCGGATAAAAAGGACCAACCCACTCATCATATCCCCATCCCGAGGTTCCTATTAACACTTTTCTACTGGTCATTCACTTCTAATCTTTTCTAATTTCTGGAATTCCTTCGAAATCTTATCGCTCCAATATTAATAATTTATGGTATTCATAATTAAACTATAAAAGTTACTATATTTTCTAATTTGTTCTCTCAACTAACATACCTTTTTTCATAATATCGCCACATATTAACCATTTAATTAAGCATAGTCAGATGCCCTAGACTACCTTATAACTTTTATGAAACTAGACCATAAAATTTTTAATCAAGGATTTATTCTAATATTTCGTCGATGGTAGATTTACCATTGATAATTATCGGTGAGAAAATATCTCATCCTATATGGATGATATACACCTTTAATTAGCAAGGCCTCGTGGAAGTACTTCTCATAAGGCGAACCATGCGAGAAATTGATGGCAAAGACACAAACATGTAAGAATTCACACAATACGGCGCATGAAATACCCTATGAATGAGATATTACGGGAAACGATACGCTAAGCTAAGCATGAAAATCATGCTCATAAGAACATACTCCCTTTATAAATTAAGTCTTCTAAATATCGTCTCAAATCGTCGTTAATGATATTAAGCAATCTCAAAATTTGCTTAATTGATTTATCGTCTCCGAATATGCATACCCTTATGCAAGCAATCTGAATCTTTCCTCAAGTAGATGCCAATACGCCTCCGCTATTTGGTGGATATCTTGGCTTGGGCACCGATGAAGAGCGTGACAAGCTGCGATAAGCTCGGGTTAGTCGCAAGAAGACGTTGACCCCGAGATACTCGAATAGGACATCCGCTTGTGGCCCAATAATCCACAAGATTCCCGGCAGGGAAGGGGAACCCTGGGAAGTAAAACATTTTAGTACCAGGAGGAAAAGAAAACAATAGTGATTCCGTGAGTAACGGCGAGCGAAAGCGGAACAGATCAAACCGAATCCCTAGAGAAATCTATGGGAAATGTGGTGTATGGGCCTCGTACGACTTCCTTAGAGAAGATGAATACTCCTGGAATGCTGAGCCATAGAGCGTGATAGCCGCGTAATCATAATCTAAAAAGTTGCTGCGAGAGTCCCTGAGTAGTGCGGGATGGTTTTCTCGTACGAACGTGCCAGATACACGCTGGCAAATCTAAATATGTCCCAAGACCGATAGAGAAATAGTAGCGTGAGCGAAAGATGAAAAGTAACCCGGAAGGGCTGTGAAAAGTGCTTGAAACCAAATAGCTTATTAAGGATGCGGCCTGAAAGGACAGATCCTGTATGAATGAGTTCTGGTGACAGAATATCAAAATACAGAGGACTAGGGTCGCATCATCAGTCTGGAATCATTGGCCAGGGAGTTTATAGTAGTGGCAAGCTTAAGCGTCTTGCGGCGCGTAGGCATAGGGAAACCGATATTCTTGCAACCTAATTATCACATTAGGAAGATCTACTCGTTAACGAGTGGTTCTGCCACTTTAACAACGTTTAGCTAATCCTTCTAAGGAATTAGGCCAGAAGAATGGTCTAAAAGGGCCAAAAGTCTCTGCTATAAAACCCGAAGCCGGTCGATCTATTCCTGGTCAAGATGAAGTCGTTCGAAAGGATGATGGAGGTCTGCACCAGTGCTGACGTTCAATTCGCTTGGATGAACTGGGAATAGGAGCAAAAGGCTAATCTAGACCGGTGATAGCTGGTTCTCCCCGAAGTTGGTATCAGCCAAGTCTCAGACGAGGTCGCCAGTGGCGTAGAGCACTAATTGCATGGTATGGGGAAGAAATTCCTCTCCAGGCTCTTAAACTCCGAAACTGCTGGCACCACAGACTCTGGGAAACGGGTTGGTGGGCGTAAAGTCCATCGCCGAGAAGGGAACAACCTAGACTTGGGTTAAGGTCCCTAAGTGCAGGTTAAGTGTTACACTAAAGGGCGTTATATTTCTAAAACAGCAAAAGGATAGGTATAGAAGTAGCCATTCCCTAACGAGTGTGTAACAACTCATTTGCCGAGAAATATAGCCCCGAAAATGGACGGGGCTCAAATCTGCCACCGAGACCCAAGAGCACGGGCGGAAGAACCCCGTGATCTGGTAGGGGAGCGTCCGGATGGAGCAGAAGCAGGTGCGTGAGTTCCTGTGGATCCTACCGGAGCGAAAATCCTGGCAATAGTAAAAGCATAGATGGGTTAGAATCCCATCCGCCGAAAGGGCAAGGGTTTCTTTGCAATGCGTCGTCAGCGAAGAGTTAGTCGATCCTAAGCGTACCCATAACTGGTATGCGCGAAAGGGAAACAGGTTTATATTCCTGTACCACGGCACTACAAATAGCGGTAACGCACGACTTTATGCCGACGGTTCAGGGTAGGTGGAATAGGGCTGTCGAATATCTCCCTATTTAAATGTATAAGGCTGGTAAATAGTGTAAAACTTAGACCCAGCTTAAAGCATGAATAGCCATCCAATTGTGGAAGGTTCCGCTGAGCCCAGGACCTATTAAAAAAGCAAAAGTAAGAAATGCCGTGATCGTACCCAGAACCGACACAGGTGCCCCTAGGTGAGTAGCCTAAGGCGTATTCGTGTAAAGGAGGCTAGGGAAATCGACAAATTAGAGCCGTAACTTTGGGATAAGGCTTGCTTGCGGTCTTCTACACGCAGCTTCGGCAGTGTGCTGGGGTCCACAAGTTGCAATAACTAGAGGGGGACGACTGTTTAATAAAAACATAGGTCACTGATAGAGCGTAAGCTTGTTTACAGTGGCTGAAACCTGGCCAGTGGCAGTTTGATCAATCCGGGTTACAACCCGAGTAAGTCCTGCTAAACGCCGGGAGTAACTATAACTCTCTTAACGAACAGTCACCTCGACTCTCGAGAGTAAGGTAGCCAAATGCCTTGTCTGGTAAGTTCAGACGTGCATGAATGGTCCAACGTTCTCCCTATTGTCCCAGCCTTCTGACGATTGAAATTACACTCCGGCGAACGGTCCGGAGAAACCCAGTGGGACGAGAAGACCCCGTGGAGTTTTACTGCAGCCTGTTGTTGTGGTTCTGGATTGGATACAGAGTGTAGTCGGGAGCGTAGATGCCGTGATCTCGGTCATGGCGGAGCAACATTGGAACACCGGCTTTCCCCTCTGGTATCACTAACGGCACTAACAAGTGTTGAACACCCGCAGGTGGGCAGTTTGGCTGGGGCGGCTCACTCTAGAAAAAATATCTAGAGTAACCAAAGATCAGCTCAGGCGGGTCAGGAATCCGCTGAAGAGTTTAAGAGCAAAAGCTGGTCTGACTGGATTCTGATCACCAAGGAATCCTGAGGCTAACGCCTGGTCTAGCGATCCTTAACATTGCTCGTGTGGCTGGTTAAGGTGATAGAAAAATTACCCCGGGGGTAACAGAGTTGTCACGAGTAAGAGTCCCTATCGACCTCGTGGCTTGCTTCCTCGATGTCGGCTCTTCCTATCCTGGGAGCGCACATTCATCGTTCCGTAGAGGAACGGTGGCGCATAACTCCCAAGGGTGGGGCTGTACGCCCATTAAAAGGGAACGTGAGCTGGGTTTAGACCGACGTGAGTCAGGTCGGATTCTATCTACTGGGTTTGTCGGTTGACTGAGGGTAAGGGAAAATCAGTACGAGAGGAACATTTTGCCGGCGCCTCTAGTGTACCGGTTGTCTGACAAGGCAATGCCGGGCAGCCACGCGCCAACGGATAAGTGCTGAAAGCATCTAAGCACGAAGCCGGACCCGAAAATAGTCAGCCAATCTCGTGTAGCGAGTGTTGAGAAATGTCTTATGGATTTTGGTTGGTGTTGGTTAGTAAGGACCCCCTGTGAGGTCCAGAAGCTAATCAAGAGCGAAAGCGAAAAACATCATAATTGGAATGTATGGGATGTGGATTGACGAGATCAGGGCGCGGTGACGCGAACTGAGTATGCGAGACGAGTGCACCCGTATAAGACGGGTTTAGTGAGGTGGGGGTGTACGTGGGGAGCTTTCGGGCGACCTATTCAGCCCGCCACTCTCAATAGCACAAGTGTGTGGCGTTCGAAAGAGGAACCAAAGGTTCAGGCTTAGAGCGCAAGGGTATATAAAGTGTTTGGAGAAATGGATTGAGATGAGAAGGAAAGATGGAGTATGTTCTAGAGTATTATTTTTATTCTTTTTTCTTTTTAATTACAGGAACAAAAGTTTTATATATATTAAAATTGGTTTAAAATAATTAAAAAAGAGAATTATATCAATGAAAATAAAATATAGGTAAATAAGCTTATCTACTTTTAAATAGCTATCTTAGAATTTTAAATTTAGTCAAAAATTTTATTCTTGGTAAATTTTAGTCTCATAACTTAAAGGTGAATTAATAAATTCTGAAATTATTTTCCCTAAATACGCAATATCTTGTTTTTCCCCCACATAGATTTTATAAATTTTTTTAGTTTCTAATTTTACTGAGATGTTATAACATCCAAATCTTGTATCGCCCCTTTGAATAAGCGATTTGACTTCATAAAAATTGAATTCCTTAATATATTTTAAGGAATTAATAATCTTTTGATATCTGATTATATGTGTTGATTTATCAAAAAGCCATTCTCGTCTTTGGTATTTAAAATATATATATAAAATCACTAAAGGGAGAAAAATTATAAATAAAAATGCAATAAATAGTACCCCTTGAAAAATCTCTCCAATAGAGAGAAATACAAAAAATATTAAAGAACAAGACCCCAAAATTAATAGTAAATTTTTATAAAATTTAGGATGAAAAGATAGATCAATCTTTATTTTTAAAATGTTATCTAATTTTTTGATT
>Ga0114922_10000271_pt1 | contig 49973 bp, 39 predicted proteins | sample AartaG_FD_100975 | JGI IMG/M metagenome (GOLD analysis project Ga0114922, IMG submission 100975) | Deep subsurface microbial communities from Aarhus Bay to uncover new lineages of life (NeLLi) - Aarhus_00045 metaG | ecosystem: Environmental > Aquatic > Marine > Oceanic > Sediment | place... | reverse complement strand
ATCCCTGCCTTATAACTATTATAATCACTATAAAGCAGCCCCCCACCACTTCTCCTTATATGTTCAACTATAACCTCCGAACCGTCACTTCCTAATATAGAAGTCTTTTGTGCCATTGCTTCAAGAGTTACTATACTAAAACTTTCATTGGGGGACGGCATAACAAAGATATTGGCTCCACTCATTAATTTAAGTTTTTCTACCTCAGATACACTACCCTTGAATATAATATACTCGCTGGATGGAATTTTAATTTTATTATCTCCAGTCAATATTAGATGTAAATCAGACGGGCAATCTTTTTTATACTTTAAAAAATAATCAACTAATTGGGTACAACCTTTATTTATATCAATTCTCCCACAATATAATATATAAGAGAAATCCAACATGTCAGGGAGAAACTCTTCTGTTTCTACCGCCATACCGATTATACAACCTGGTAATTTCCCCCACAATAATCTGCCAAAGCGGCATTCACTATCCGTATTCCACAGAATAATTTTCGGTCTTTTAGCTATATATTTATAAGCAGAAAGATAAGCTGGCGGCTCGTCATGTAAGGTTGGTACAAATAAAATCTTATGCCGTGGAACATTAAACATTCCAAAATAAGTTGTGGGATAAAGATAAGTCATAAATATCACAGCTTTGTACTGCCGGTATTCTTTAGATAAAAAAGCCATTAAATCTTCAGAATATGGGCCCTGCTTATATATAAATTCCTCCTGAAGCGGAATGGGCCATTCAATAAGCTCCTTGACTGATCTGGTGGTACTTCTTAATCTGATCCTGTTGAATTCATCTACAAGCCGCCTGTGGATCTCACACCAATAATCAGCCCTGCCCTGAGAGACTTTAAATCTTTTGATACGTATTCCATCTCTGATTTCATCACCTTCATCCAGTACATTATCCCATCTGCCAAGGTCTATAGCAGTTGTCGTTAAAATATGGACCTCGTAACTTTTTTTTAGCAAGCAAGCATAATGCCATGCTTCAGCCTCAGAACCACCGACAACGTTCTCATGACATCTTTGTACGACAATAGCTAATTTCTTCATAGAAATCTACCCACAATATCTAAAAACTTTTTTTCGATTATTTTAGCAGTAAAATTATCTCTATATCTCCTCCAGCCTGCTTCTCCAAGAAAAAAATAAGCATCTCTATCGGTGACGATCTTATCGATCGTAACTGCCATCAGACCAATATCTAGATCTTCCCATACTATTCCCCCATCATCGATTGTGTCAGTGACTGCAGTGGAGCCATAAGCTAAAACCGGAATTTTAAGACTCATCGCTTCAACTAAGGGTATACAAAAACCTTCATGGTAGCTGGTCAGAGTAAAGATTTTAGATACAAGAAAATAGGATTTTAATTGTTCATCGCTGACCTTACCGGTAAATACAATAGAATCCTCAAGATTAAGTTTATTTACTTTATCATTTAAATAATCAATGTAAGCAGCCAGCCGGGAGTGTTTATCACCGACTATGATCAATCTGCTTTCTTTATTAAAATATCTGTTATATATTGCAAACACTTCGATTAGTTTTTCAAAACCTTTATTTGGAGCAACTCTCCCAACAGATAAAATATTGACCTTTTCGTCATTATACTTATTCAATATATCAAAATCCGGCTTGATATTTTTTAATCTTTCTATATTACTAAATGGAGGAACGACAAAACACTTCAGTGCCTTGGTACCTCTGGAAATCATCTCTATCATATTGAACCTGGAATCATTCAAATACATATCCAGATCTAAATCAGCAATAATATTTAATTGTTCCCTGCCGCCCTCGCAGGTCATTACATGATCTCTACTAAAACCATAAAAATATTCAGGCGGGGTTATATTATGATATTTTACAATCTTTATACAATCAAGCTTGGTCAATATATCAAGGCCCTTGAACCATCCCGTGGAAAGATGGTATATTATTATATCTTCACTGTGTTTAATAAACTTGCCTATACTGTCTATATCTTTTACTGCTTTATTTTTTATGAAAATATTTTCGGCAAAGATGAATGCTTTAAAATTCTGATTGCTGAGGGTACCAAACATTCCTAAAACATCACTGCTTACTGCATCATTATAAGAAATCTCTGGGGTGCAAATTGCAATATGCTTCATATCTTAAAACCTACCACTGCATAATCCTGAGGTCCGTAAAAATAATCATTAAACCGCTTTGAAGTTTCTGAATCGTCTTCCTTTATCTTAAAATCATCTTTAAAAGGGTTGATATTCATGATCCTTATTTTACTAAAACCACGCGATTCTAAAACTAATTTTATCAAGGGACTCGGTATTGGTTTATTATGAGTTGGATCCAAGTAAAAACTGCAGCTGCCTACCAGAACATTGTTTGGATTGGGCGTTTCTAATATTACCAGACCACCCGGCTTCAGTACACGTAATATTTCATCCAACAGCTTGATCAAAAAATCAAATCCATAATGCTCGATCAGATGAAATCCTGTAACAGCCCCCAAGCTATTGTCGGAAATATTCTTTAAAAAATTAATAGCATCACTATCTATAACATCGAGACCTCTATCTTTACAGATCTTTACCATTACTTTATTTGAATCCAGACCTCTTGCATACAGACCTGCTTCCTTTAAAAGTTCCAGCCACTCACCCCGGCCGCAGCCGATGTCCAGTACAGGAGAATTTTTCGTCCCGGCATTTGCCTTTTTTATAATAGGAACATAAACCTTAAACCGCTCTTTTATTTCTTTACAGCTGCCCCGTAAATTATCTTCTAAAAAAACATAAAGAGAATCCATGTCATAGCTGATCTCATCTGTCAAATCTTGTAATTTATCTTTCCTTATTTTTCCAACATCTTGCTTTACTCCTTCAGGAATACTTTTTATTCTTTTTTCCATCTGAATCAGGCTGTTCTTCAGATAATTGACCACGTTTTTAAATTCATCGATTTCAATATCCTTCTGCTCCAGTTTTGCTTTTAGTTCTATAATTCCAGTATCAAGCTGGGTCCTGGAGCCGGCAAATCTCAGTTTAAGATTGTTATAATCATTAATAACACTCCTCAATGCGTCCAGGATGGATAAATTGAATTGCCTCTGGTTTATGTTAACTACTTTTAAAATTTTAAAAAGAAATTTTATTATCAATCTATAGGTTATTCTTTTTAAAACAAAGAGTTTATTAAACTCAGGTACATTTAGGCCCACCCTTGAATTCTTTTCTGCTTCATCTAAAAAATTATAAATATCATTCATATTATTCTTTTGTAGGTCTAAAGATAGACCGGGAGTATTCTTTTTACTCATCCCATCTTTATTATAAGTTTTTGCTTTATTCCTGATTTTTTTCTTTAAATCTTTAATATACTTTCGTGCATCATTTTGATTTTCCATAATAAAAACTCTTAGATCAAATATATTTATATCAATTAATATTATATATTTATACCAAGTTTTATATCAATATTACTAAAATATAAATTTCAACATAAATCTTATTAAGTAAAAACAATAAATAAATTATTTGACTTCATTATCTTTAAACTTCAGATTAGTTATCATTATACCAGGATCTCTGCTGTCCTGCGGAACATTCCAATTCTTTGGGATCAGACCTCTGCTTACACAGACAGTAAATGCTATTTTATCTCTTTTGGTGTGTGGGATGTTCAATTCAACATAATGCCACCTGTCATCTTTTAATCTTACTATCTTGTCCAGTGAGTTATCTATATAAAATCTAACAAAAATATCATCCTTGTAAACATCAGGATCCCCTGCCCTAACGGAGAAAAACATGATCTGGCCTTTTTTTACAACAATATCACTGGATATTGTTGTAAGATGTCTATAGGCTACATAACTATCATCATCTATTGGTTCTTCCTGATAATCATAATATCCCCATCTATTCATATAACCATATAAATTTTGTTTAATATTTATAGAAAGATCAGTAAATGACCCGACAGCAGTGCTTATGGTGAAAATCAAAATAATAATTAAAAAACTTATTTTATCTATAAAATTAAATTTTACTCTATTGATGTCATAAATAAATAAATCTTTTTTCCTGTTTTCTTCTATCATGACAATGGCAAGCATAAGTCCTATTATCAACCAGAAAGTAAATTGTATTTCATCAAAATTTGTATGTGGGCCGAAAACCAAAGCTATTATCATCGAAATAAAGGAAATAAATAACCCGATCAGCAACCAATTATGTCCCTTTAAACCTTTTATATAATTTTGTGCTTTTATATAAATAAATACCTTCTTTATTATTATAAAGAAAATAAATAAAACCAGAATCAATCCCGGCAAGCCCAATTCAGATAAAAATTGCAGATAATAATTTCCACAATAATCGACAAGTGTCATCCGGTACTCAGCGATATCATTTTTTATATAATAATTAGGAAGCTCAATTACATAGGCTCCGACTCCCACCCCGGAAACAGGATGGTCTTTAAACATATAAACAGCCTGCTCCCATAATACTCCTCTATCCCTGGAAACCATACCGATAGCTTCCCAATCTTTATTTCTTAATGCAGTATTAAGCCTATCAACAGCTAAATGGACTCTTTCCAATAAAATATTATATGAAGCCGTCTTTTCCAACAGTGATGGTGCAAAGTTTAAGATTGAAAATATTAAAACTATCAATATTGCTAATGTAAATAACCACAATAAAACCTTTTTATATCTTGCAGGTTTCCTAAATCTCATATTTAGCTTTTCTATAGCTTTCCACAGGCCTATGATTATAAATATTGATATTGATACCAATAGTCCTATAAATGCAGTCCTTGAACCCGAAAAGGATATATTGATTAAGAAAAGTATGAGAAATAATCCTATAATCAATCTGACAAACCACTTTTTATAAAAAATAATAAGACCCACAAATACCGGGAAGATCATTAAAGAATAACTACCTAAAGAATTAGGGTCGGTAAGAGTAGCATTGATTCTATTCATCTCAACCCAAAAATTTATATTTCCAAAAAGTGGATTGAAAAAATATTGATAAAAGCCGACAAATACAGAAATCACGGTAGAAGATATAAGAATGATAATTGCTATTATAACTTCTTTAATATTTTTTAAAGTATTGATAATAATAAAGAAAAATACAAATCCTATAATATAATTAAAAAGAAACTGTATAGTCCAGAATATTGATTTGACAGAACCCACTTTATTAGCGTTCACATATAAATTATAATATCCATTGGTAATAAACGGATAGAAGTTGGTATACCTGTAAATAGCTATTAAACTTGAAATAGCAATCAATATGGTTAGTATTAAAGCAGCTCTATAAATTGGTATATTAAACAGTTTATTCTTATTATCTATGAATTGCCTGCTCTCATAGTTATTCTTAAAAACAGCTACTACGAAACCCAGGACTAATGAAAAAAATAAAAGCAATATAACTGAAATATCACGTACTCCAAGTATTTTAGAAAGTGAATTTAACAGCGGCAGGAGAAAAATAAAAACATATAACCCGATCTTTACCCTGTATATGGTCAGGATAAAAATTATGATATTCAAAGAATATATCAGGTAATCAAGTGTGCTGCTGCTGACAGTGTAAATTAATAAATACCTTTGATAAAAAAAACAAATTACAAATATCGAAAGAAAAATAAAATTGAATTGTAATATATCCTTACCATAAGGTCTGATATTTTCTCTCCTGGTTATTTAACAATTCCTTTCTCTTTAATATGAACCTTTACCCGACAATACTGTTGGAATAGTTTTTAGTAATATTCTCAGATCCAACCCCACAGACCAATTTTGAATATAATATAAATCCAACTTCACCATCTCTTCAAAAGTAAGATCACTCCTGCCGCTTACCTGCCATAATCCGGTCAAACCCTGTTTTATATTAAGCCTCTTTTTATACCAATCTTCATACTGTTCCGTTTCCTCCGGGATCGGGGGCCTCGGTCCTACCAGGCTGAGTTCACCCTTTAAAACATTTATAATTTGAGGGAATTCATCGATTGAAAATCTCCTAAGAAACCTTCCAATACTGGTTACGCGGGGATCTTTTTTCATCTTGAAAATTGGACCTCCTGTCCTGCTGTATTTTCTAAGTTCTTTTACCTTTTGTTCAGCATCCTGATACATTGTCCTGAATTTATACATATAAAATTCCTTAAAGTCTTTTGTGTATCTCTTTTGCTTGTAAAAAACAGGACCCTTAGAATTTGCCTTGATTAAAATCGCTACTATTAAATATATAGGAATAAAAATTAAAAATAAGATCGATCCCAGGATATAATCTATTAAATTCTTATAAAATAAATTAATACCATAAAATCCAATATTGGAAATATGAATTAATGGTATACCGCTCACATCCCTCATACTCATCCTTCTAATAGAGAATTCAAAATAACCAGGGAACATCAATACCAACACGTCTAAACCTTTCAGCTCTTCCAGTATATCCAGGATCTCAAAATATTTATACTTCTTGCTGGATATAATGATCCTCTGTATTTTGTTATTCAGTACGATCTCTTTCAAATTCTCCAGACTGCCAAGTATCCTGCAGTCACTATATCTCGCCGCCTGAGCTTTAAGAGATTCCTTATTATCAACATAACCTATTATATTGAAACTTTCTCCGGGATTCCTGTTAATAGTATTTTCAATTCTTTTAACATTACTATCCAGGCCTATGATCAAGGTATTGGAGTATAGCTTCAATTTTCCTATTAATCTCTGTGTTGCAGACAGTATTAAAAATCTGCTTGTCACTAAAAATACCATACTCAGTATAAACAACAGTAGCATATATATTCTGGAAAAGGTAAAAGCCTCGACTAAATAACCTACGACTATCAGTATCACTATATTTATACTGATCGCCTTAAATATCTTAAAATAATACCCTGAGCCTTTATATATGCCATCCCAGTCATAAAGTCTGTATAAGAAGAATATCAGTACTGCAGATATTATAAATATTATTGAATATAGTAAGTAATTGCCCTCGACTCCATAAGCAGAAACTATTTTTGCCGACTCGCCTGTATAAAACCTTATATAAAATGATAAAGACTATGCTAGTGCAAAAAAAACAATATCGCTTATCATCATAAAAATTCCGTATATCACTTTCCTTTTTATTCTGGTCGCATTCTTTAAAGCCTTTATGCACTCTACAAATCCAACTGATATTCTGGAGGCCGGAATAAGATAAATTGCTGCCCACTTCTTTAATATGATCCCCCCCAAAACCCTACCGGATAATAATAAAAAGGTGCTTAAAATAAAAAGAAGTAAAAGCCATCCCCTAGATAAAATAATGCCGACGATAAAATATCCGTAACATGCAATTATAAAAATCCCCAGAATTATTGAAAGGATTATCTCAAGGTAGTAATCGAAGCCGCCGTAAGCATTTCTCAGGCTGTATAATTTAAATATATCAATAAATATTACTGCAATAATTATAAAAGCTATAGAGTAAAAGACATACTTACTGTCGACGGCATAAGTTCCTTTACCCTTACCAAATAAATCAGTAAAAAATCTTGAATAGTAAGAGAAGAAACAGCTTAACGTCAGTAAAAAAAGATCGGTTACAATTGACAAAAAAGTATAAACTGCTTTATTTTTCAATTTAAAAAAATCTTCAGGTGAATATTTCATAATCTAATATGCTTTGCACTCAGTAAATTTAAAAATATTAAAATACTTGCCATTATAAAATAAAAAATAAAATTTTAAAACCGGCTGCTCCTTGAGAAAATCCTCTTAAAGGAATCCTTAAAAACGAGGATTATAAACTTGGTATTATTGACCATATATTTCTTAAACAATCTTTTTGGTTCCTTATATATCCGGTATAACCATTCCAGACCGATTCTTTGCATCCATGCAGGTGCTCTTCTGACAGTATTTGCATAAAAATTAAAAGCTGCACCTATCCCGAAGGCCATTTTTATATTCAGCCTGCCAATATTTTTATGTATCCACTTCTCCTGCTTGGGTGCAGATATCCCGACCCACAGGATGTCAGGCCTGTATCTATTGATAGTACTGACGACATAATCATCATATTCATCCGGAAAACTATCCATAATAGGAGGGCAGATCGATCCTGTGACTTTTACATTGCCGAATTCTTTTTTTAATCTATGTTTTATCTTTTCTAAAACAGCATCACTTTCCCCCCCCAAAAAGAAATAAGAATAATTTTTTTTATCGGCAAATTTTAAGAAACTGCAGAAAAAATCATATCCTGAGATCCTTTCAGAAACCGGTTTCTTTAATAATTTTGAATACCATACCAGAGGCATCCCGTCAGGAATTACAATTGCGGCATCATTCATCACCTTTAAAAATGTTTTATCTTCATTTGCCTTGACTGCCTGATATGCATTTACGGTGCATACATAGAATTTACTGCTGTTGTCCACCATCTGAATGGCCTTTAGCAGAATATCCTCAAGCCTATCATTGTTTATGTTTATATTTAAAATCTTTACTTTATCTGATTTCATATACAGGATAATAAATGATATATCCTTTTATATACCGTACTTACAGATACTTTATCAATACGGGTAAAGGCAGGTAACCATTATTTCAATCCGTCCCCTTGCTTTCATTCCTGCTGATGCTTCCTGTCCTTTTATTGTAATAATTAATAATAACCATAATAAAACCCATAATTATCCATAAGAAACTGCCCATATAAGGAACTTCCAGGACGACTTCAAGCAAACCCAAAACCAAAATATATATTATACAGCTGACCAGGCCTGCAATTATTACCTTGATCCTTTCATCCAGACAATTTCTCAGAAATCTAAAGACTTTTCTAAAAAAGCTCACAATTATTAAAATAAAGCTTCCCAGACCCAGAAAACCTGACCTGTATAAAAAAGAGATTAGATAATTATGCGACTCAACCCAGCCTTCTCTTACACCAGTGGTCCAACCAAGAGCAACCGCGCTGTAAGAAAGAAATTTATTCCCGAACCCAAATCCAAAGACCGGCTTTGTTAGAACATCTCTGAACATCTCGTTCCAGTTTATAAGCCTCCAGATAGTATTAAGGTTTGCATTTAACCTCCACCTTGTAGCTGTCTCCGAACTGGAAAGATCCCCTAAAAATACATCAAATATTGACAGAAATTCTCTCTTTATTTTTATGAAAAGACTAAGCGATGAACCAATATTATAAATATAAACAAACAAACCCACCAGTGTAATAATTATAACTGAAGACAGCAGAACTACATTAAAATTATGCAGTACTCTCTTTAATCCCGGTGTAATGCCTACGATTATCCAGAAAAATAGAAGGGCAGCTATCAGCGCGACCCAATCACCCCTGATACTATATAAAACTGCTACAGCCAGTAAAAAGATTATATCTATAAAAAAAACAATGGTGTAAACACTTTTTTTCATATACATCAAAAGGCTTACTTCGATTATCAGAAGAAGGGATATGTAAAAATAACCTGCTCCTCCCATCCCCTTAATCGTAAAACCTATGATTTTAAAAAAATTTATTCCGAAAATACTTATAAAGTATTTAGCTGCCATTAAATTTACCGAAATAAAAAACAGCCAGAAAATATATTTTAATTTCAGCAGATTATCAACATCGCTTAAAGCAAATATGACCAGAAAATAAAAAATAGAATAGTAAAACAGTGCAGACTGTCTTAACACAAATTCTGAGTCTTCATATAAGAAAAGCCCGGTAAATAAAGAAATTAAAAAGATTAAAAAAAACAGCATAAATTCCAGTTTCAGAGGTACGTTTATAATCATTTTCCCTCCATCCAGCAGGACCTTTGACAGCAGCAGTACAGTTATGATTAAGATCACGAGTTCAGTGGTATAAACTGGAACGCCAAAATTTATATTTATCTTGGAAAATAATTTAGGAGAAATACTGTAACTTATTATTAAAAATAATATAAGAAAATAGCAAAAATTATTTACCAGCTTGCTAAATCTCAGCCTTAACATAAATACTCCGTAATACTATATAAAGTTTATAAAAATCAAATTTATGACCTATATTAGCCTCCAATAATATCCGAATCTCCTTATAATATAAAGGCAATTTATATTACTATTTACGGCTGCGTATTGTTTCATTAAAAACATCTATCAGGTTCTCTATATTTTTGATCAGTGTATATTTTCTTTCAAAACGCAGTCTCCCTGCTCTACCCATCCTTTCCATCTCAGCCGGGTTTCCTGCCAAGTAATTTATAGCATCAGCGATCTGGCGCGGGCTCTTTTTATTAACCAAAATACCCGTTTTTCCATTAATAATAGTCTCAGAAATTGCACCTACATCTTTGGTAGAAATTACGGGACATGCTGTTGCCATTGCTTCCAGAACTACATTGGGATGGCCTTCACTCCAAGAAGGCAGCACAAATATATCCGTATTCAGATAAAACTTTTCTTTATCTCCGCTCAAGACGAGCCCTTTAAATACAACCTGATTTCCAAGTCCGTTTGATTTAATATATTTAAATGCTCTTTCTTTTATCCCGGGTTTGTCTTCAGGCCAGGGTCCTCCAAATATAAATTTTATATCATTATTATTTTCAGTGACTATTTTTGCAGCTTCCATTAAATCAAAAATACCTTTAAACTCATACAAATTCCCCAGAAAACTTACAATCAGCTCCTTTTTGCCTTTAAAGCTTTTTTTTGAAACATCAGGATCAAAATCTGTACCATTTGGGACAACTTTGATGTCCCCGACCCATCTACTTAAAACTGGCTTTAAGGATCTTCCCAGTACTATGGCTGAATCAACTTTACTCAAAGTAAAATCGATAAACTTTTTTATGAACCAGTTGCTCCTATCATAAAATTTTTTGAAATAGCTGCTTCTTAAATGTATTACTATTTTTGCTCTGCTGAAGAACCTTGCAATTAAAATGAATATCCCATCCCTGAGATAAGCCAGATTCTGGGCTATCACCAGATAAACCAGATCTGGTTTCTTTCCAAGCACCATCCAGAACAAACTGCAAAAATTCTTAATGCTTAAAAGTATGTTTTTAAAATCTATCCTGCCTAAGTTTTTTAGATCCCTGTGGTCAGAGGTATCAAGATGATAAAGCCGGAAAATCTCTCCGATCTTTGAACTTAAAATTCTTGCATTGGAAATATTTGTCCCGTGATAAGGGGGAGGCACTGCACCTGCCAGTATAATTTTTTTCTTTTCCATTATATAAATTATAAAAAAACAATGACATTAAGATTGCAGATTTATTTTAAATCAATTAAATGATAACTTACAGAGATTTATTATCAGGTCCTGCTGATACGTTAACAGTACCTCCCGCCAGGCTGCAGCAATATGCAATATAGAACCATAGGATTGTATTGGTCTCCTGCCATTCAAAAATATTACCGCCTGCTCCGGAAAACAAATAGCTTATTATGTAAAAAATAGTTGCTGACATTATCACTTTGGAGCTGGATGGAATATTACCTGCTAGTTCATTTCTTAACCTTCTTATAACCAGAATATAAAAAGCCAATACGCCGAATATTCCTGCAAAACCTATTTCAGCAAGGCTTATGACATATTGAATATAGCCCCTTACTATATTATCCTTAACCCAGCTCCATCTCTTATAATCAAAAAACCTGCAGGTTTTGGAAAAAAATGTTCCGGGCCCGTCACCAAATATCAGCTTTATGGGGGTATCCAGAAGATCATTTAATACATATTTAAACTGAAGAATTCTTCCACCAAGTTCAGAAGACATCTGCTCCTCAATTAAACCTTTAATGTTTATAGCATAAATCCCGGTATAATTTATGACCAATCCGGCAATTACCGCAAGTAATATGACCGAAGCTACTACTATCAGAAACATCTTTTTCCTGTACATCCTTATGATGATCAAATACAGAAATATAATAACAGGAGAAAGTATCAGCAGCGTCCTGAAGGAGATTACAATCAGCATCACTATCACCGCCAGTAGATATAGGATTCCCTTTATATTTATTTTCTTTTCATAAATAATTTTACTTAAATAATAACCCACAAAGAATATTAAAAACGAGCTTAATATATGGGCTCCGCTTCTTCCTATGGTCCCCCCGATCAGATCAGGGTAAAAAGTATTCGAAATTCTGGTACTAATGATCTGACCCACCGCAAATAATATCTGAAACAAACCAAGCAGCAGTATAAAATTATGGACCCGTTCAAATATATACTTATTAAAGAAAACGACCAGGAAGAGGAAAAATAAAATATACTGGAAATAATCCCTGAAAGATACCAGAGCAATTATAAGCGGGATATTGTTTATGACTCCCGAAATCAATAAATAAATCAGGAAAATAAAGGGGAAAAGAAAAATAAAAATATAATCTCTTTTAACAGACAAGTTATTGATTAAAGCAAAGATAAGAGCAAATATGAATAAAATCATTAAAATAATGTCATCCACCAGATCTATTTCTTCAATGTTTATGACCTGTTTGACAAAACCCTGCACAAAGGTCAGGAAAATAAATAATACAGCCAGAGAAATTATTATTTTATTCTTTTTTTTCATAGTAAAATTCATAGTGCCTCCAGGATTTTCTTTACTCTGATATCCCATGTGTACTTACTTTCAACGTCATTTCTGGCATTCCGGCCTATTTTAGCTGCAAGGCTCTTATTACTGATTAAAACCCCAACTGCAGTTTTCCATTTCTCTATATCACCACAGGGAACTAGGACAGCATTATGTCCATCTCTTAATACCTCCTTTAGCGCAGCTAGGTCTGAAGCAATTATAGGCCTCCCGGTTGCCATATATTCAAACATTTTCAAAGGCGACATCCACTTAACTGTATTTCCTTTATTGCCGAAAACAGCAACTTCTTCCCGATAGGGCATAATAAGAATATCACAATTAGCCAGTTCATCTGCTAAAATACTGTTTTTTACAAATCCTTCAAAATAAATATTTTTAATATTTTTAGTTCTCCTTCTCCAATAGTCCAGTAATTTTTCCACCCCACCCCATAAGTAGAAATCAATATGCGGCATTAAAACGGATAACTCTTCTATTATTTCGATACCCCTTCCTTTGAACAGATGCCCTCCATAGCCAACTCTTATCCTCCTGTACTTCCTGGTTTTTTTATTTACAAATATATTAATATCAACACCATCCGGTAATACACTGATCTTTCTCCTGTCAAATCCATATATCAAAAACTTCTTTTTTAGGTAATTTGATATAAGAATAAGTCTTAAAAAATATTTGCTTCTATAAATCCATCTGAAAAATACTCTATCCACTCTATCAATCAGATCACTATGCATCTCTAAAACAAATCTTTTACGGCAGAGTGAAGCAAGCATTGCAGCCTCTACCTGCCTTGTATATACGATATCCGCTTTTTTAAAAAAGGTACAAATTGCTGACAGTAAATAAAATAATGCAATACCTTTGCCGGGTAATGAAAAAATCTTTTTTATTTTAAATCTCTTACCTATACAATAGAAATCAAACAAATCAATCTTTTTAAATAGACTTTTTAAACTTAAAGGTATCAGTAATGTGACTCCTACTCCCTGTTTAGAAAATGCCTCACATGTCTTCATGACCTGAATACTGTTGGCACTTCTGGAAGGCACCATCGAATTCGCTATATATATAATATTCATATTTATAATGCTCTATTTATTTATTTAAAATCTACTCCTCAATCCGAACACCATTATTTGCTAATCCCAATAGATATCTCAATACAGTATAAAACCTGAAATATATCTTTGGTCTGGCAATATCTGAATCTGTTTTCAGTCTTTTAATATTCACTAAATTTAATGACTCTGGAAATAATTTCTTTGCATCAACAGTTACATCTTGCATATTTTTTTCGACAAATGGAATTATCAATCTAATATCTGCTGGAGGAAAAGAAGACTTTATAGTTGGGAAAAATTTCCTCTTTGCAAAACGTAAACCTCTTATCCCAAAATCTATTAATGGAGAAAGTCTTGAATAATTATAATTTGGCTTAACCCTTCCATATTTTATATCCGATATTTCAGGAACTAGCTTTTCTGGAACATATTTAGAAAATCTACTATTTTTTTTGACCTCATATGGTAGACGCATTGCTATTCGAAGAAAATGCATATCCATATAAGGAAAATAAGTAAAAAAATCAGACATTTGAGAATAATGCCGGGACCCCCATGTTCTTGAAAATCTATTATATAAATTTGACCAGTCTACCAATTCATAGTCACTATAACCAGTATTATCAGGACTAGAACCCTCTATTATATATTTATCTAAATTTATAATAGCAGATCTTGCAGGTCCATAAAATTTATTGCTAACTCTCTTTAATAAACGTTTATTAATTCTTAAATAAAATCTCTTTACACCCTTAGTATAAGTAAGACTCCTATAATAAGTCCCCTTTACCAATTCTCCTCCATGCGAATTAATTTCTCCCTGAAATCCATATTTTTCAAGAGCTCTATGATAGAAGTAACTAAATAAATATGAATGTCTGGTCAAACCACCCGTTAATAATGATATTCTATCTATCTGGCTTATAACATCTTGATCTTTTATAATTGATTCTATTTCTTCATTAGGAATATGAATAAATGGTATCTTTAACCTATCTGATATGTTTCTTGATACAATTACATCTTTATGGCTAGAAAGACCAAAAGTTGATGTTTTCAATTTTTTTCTTACACTACTATAAGTAGCAGCAAAGGTTACACGGGAATCATACCCTCCAGTCAAAGATAATATAAAATTAAGTTTACTATTATAGGGATACTTGCAGGTATCTATATAAGCATTTATTGAATCATCAACTATTTTTGGATTATCATCTTTAAATAAAACATCTTCAAAATAGGATTTGATATTTATTTTTCCCACTCCTCCAATAGAATAGAAAGAATATGGAAAAAGAACATCTATTTCATTAAAAATGGATAAATCTCCTACAACATTACCATTTAATATAAAAGCAAAAATATGGTTCCAATTCACTGACAATGTTATCCCAGAACAAAAGGCTATAAAATCAAGACGGTCAGAATAAAAATCCATAAATGGTTTATGTATATGATAAACAGGTACTGAAGTTCCAGGGTCAGTGATTATCTCTATTAAATTACCTTTCTTTTGTCTTATAATTAACCAACTGCCATGGATATTTTCCAATATCTTTTCAGTACTGCTTAATAATGAACATCCCTCATTTAGAAAATACCGTCCATAAATCATTGTAACTTGATTATTTGAGTTATCAATAATCCTATAATCAGAATAGATTTTGCCAATATGCAATTCAGCTGAGTACTCTTCTCCCTGAAACAAATCGATATGTATCTCAAAAGCAGAATTGCAGATAGAAGGAATTGATACTTTTTTATCCTTATCGTGCACCACTAGTAAAAATGACATTATCATCACCCTTTTTCATTTAAAGTATTTTATTTTTTACTTTAATCATGATAAAAAATTTTTATAACTTCTAGAATTCTTCCTCACATATAAGTAATTTAGTAGTAATAAAACCAAGAAATATATAAAAGAGCTAACAATTGCGCCATAAATGCCCCAGATCGGTATTAATACAAAATACAATATTAGATTTAAACATATTGAAATTACCTGGTTTCTTATGATGATATTAATTTTATTTTTACCTACTAAAAATATCTGGATGATATTATTTATAAAAGAAATGGGTACTATCAACATATATATCTGAGCATACCTTACACTATCGGCATATTTTTCAGAGAAAAATAATATATACATTTTTGGTATAATAACTATTATTACAGCTACAAATAAAGATATGGACAATAAAGCAAAGAACATCGTCTTTTTTTCAAGTTTATAATTTTCATCCTTTGTCTTCTCAAACAACTTTGGTGTTATAACATTTAATATCTCTTTGATAAAAAATAAAAGCTTTGTATATATAACTACAGCAATTGAATATACAGCCAGCTCCACCGATCCTAAAAGTAGTCCAATAATTATTTTATCTACATTATTATATAGCAGACTGATAACAGATCTCGCAGTAAGCTTATAACCTTCTTTCCTCCACCCAGGAGCTTCCCTGCTGTTTTTTATTAATCTTCTGGTAATAAGAAAGTAAATAATGTTAAAAACCGAATGAACCAGTACATAAGATAAAATAATTAAAGTCAGGTTGTCCTTCTTTAAATAAATCACCAGTACTACTACTGCCAGGTTTATAACTGAGAATATGGATTTATAAATAAATATATTTTTAAATCTCTTTTTACCGACCAGAAAAGACTCCCATAAATCCATCCCATAAAGAAAAGGAAAAAAAACTGACACTGACATCAGTCCTATACCAACCGCTCTTGACTCATAATAAAAGAAATATACCCCGATTATCAGCAGCAAAGGTATTCCTATCAGACTGTATAGAAGTTTGAGAACAGATCCCCTTTTGTAGACCCCATCTTTGTTATGAGAAGTATATTTGATCACAGCAACATTTATACCCGGTATTGATATAAAAGTCAGAATGGATAATATTGACAGGATAAACTGGAAATTACCAAAAATTTCCTTAGTCGCCAGTCTTGAAAAGGCAACAGTAAGAAGTATCCCGGTTACTAAAAACACTGTCTGATCTAATAATCCCCAGAAGCTGTTTACAATCAAATATTTTACATTTACTTTTATTTTTTTACTTAACACAGTCAAAAATGAAGAAATCTTTTCTTTTATGTCATATTCCTTTCAATTAACTTCTTTTTATTAAAGGATTTAATACAATATACATCTGTCTTTTACCTTCATGTGCAGAATCAAAACAGATAATTTTTCCATCCCTGCTCCATCTGGGATGGAGATCACATCTGTACTCAAAGTCATATTTAAAAGGGGCAAAATATCTTCCCAATTCATACTTCTTGTCAGTGTATGTATCATAAAGTATAAGTCTTCTCATCCTCAACTTATCTGGATAAGTATCGGTTAAAATATATCTGCCGTCAGGAGAATAAGAGGGATGCCCGTCTTCATTTAGATTATCCTTGCCAATTATTGTGTGCTTTTTACTTAAATCCGTAAATAAATAATAATGATCTCCCTCACAGCCAACCCTCGCCCATGACAGCAGCTGCTTGCTGTTTTTCCAGCAGCAGTGGGAGACCAATTGATCATCGGCCAGGCAGTAAATACCCTTCCCGTTTAAATCAGAAGTAAAAAGCCGGGAATATATTTTATTGTTTACATTCCATCTATGTATAAAAGAAAACCTCTCTCCGTCTGGATTAAACTCCAGATGATTAAACCAGTGGTTGGTATTCTCCATACCTGGATCTGGTTTAATTCCTGCTGCATCCTTTATAGACAGCAATAAACGAGCCCGGTTCTTTTCAACATCCATCATCCATATACCATCACCTGAGGGAATTTTCTCACTGGCAGTATTATCTTTTAGGTTTAAATAACCATAACCGGGCCGTAATCTGTGTAGCCTCGAGAAATTTAATGACAGGGCTCTTCTGCCGTCGCCGCTTACAGTGTAAATAGGTCTTCCCAGAACTGCAGTTTCTGCTGTTTTAATATTATAAATAACAGCCACATATCTCCCATTTATTATATTATTGTATATAATCCTGCTTTCAAAATCGGGACCAAGCCATTGAAGCATGCATCCCTGCTGTAAATTCCATATCTTAGTCTTGCCTATCATTGTAAACCTGTAGTTATTCTCAGTATCAATTAGACCAATGGCCGCTTCCTCATTAATTTTAGGATTCCTGCTGGCGCATTTAACCTCCAGCGTCAGAATATATCTGCCTGATCTGCACCAGGGAGATTTATCATAGTAACCAAAAAAATGCTCCCAAGAGCTCCCGCCGGTTATACACTGCTCAGTTACCATATTTTTACTGTAACTCTCCCTGCCGGAGAGTACTGCTAAAACATAGACAATCCTTCTTCTATAATAATTTGAAATTTTTATAAACGACGGATAATTCTTGAGCTTTGCTTTTATTAAGCTCTTTAATTTGCTCATTTACAACCCGGTGTATCTCTTTTACTTTTATCGATCAGCCTAAAACAGTAATCTCCAATATCCAAAATCTTAATCTGTGAAAAACTCTCTTTTGTTATTTCTTCTACTTTACTTGCGAACTTTATAATCTCAGTCATATTAAGTCCCGGAAACTTGTGTTTCTGATACCCGCCAAACAATCTCCTGCCTTTAAAAATACAATTGGTCATATTCTTTATTGACAGTAAAAACCTTAATAAGTCTAAATAAATTCTGCTGCCCAAATACCTGTCAATCTTCTTGGAATTTACTATTAAATCGCTGATGCTTTCAATCATCATATCTCCTGCCAATTTACCGTCTATCCCCGAAAGATTCTTTTTCAAGATAATCTCACGCTGCCTGTCCTCATCAGTTTCCCTGCCATTGGATCCATACCTTAATATACCATTTAGATAATCAATTAATCCTCTAACACTTGATATGTTCTTACCTAGTGAATTAGGCAGGGGAATATCAAATTCATCAGAAGTAACCGTCCTATAAGCAATTACAGGTCTACCTAAAAAGAATGCTTCAACCCCGGTTGTACAACCATTCTGTATTACCGCCTTAGAAGCAAGAATCCAGGGTATAACATCTCCTTCATGGATCATAAACACATTATCAAGACCCTTTATACTCTTTTCCCAGACACCACGATTTTCTGATGGATGAGGCCTTACAATAATCTTACAATCCTTAAAATTACGGCTCAATTCCGGAATCATTTCAGTAAAGCTTTTAAATATATTTCCCATATGCTCGATTCTGTTTTTGTGAAAGATTTCATCTTCTGTGCTGACTATCATAAATTTATCTCTGAGAGCCTTTAAATAAAACTTAGTCCCGCTGTAATGATTACAGGGACCAAAACTTGAATTTATAAGTATAAAGGGACTATACTTTTTTTTAATCTTATATACCTCACTATCCAAAATTCCCAGATATTCAGGTCTCATTAAATCAAAACGTAAACTTCCGGTGGTTATTACTTTACTCTTTGCTTCAGGGACTTTCGATAGAATAGCGTCAGTTTGAACCTTTCCCCATGTAAAAAAAAGTGTAACATTTGAAAGAGTATCTCTTGATACACGATATTTTTTATAAACTTCTTCATTTAAAAAAACCAATCCCTCCTCGTCAAAGGCGACAACCCTGTGCCCCAGTTCCCTACATTTTTTAAAAAGTTTCTCATAATTTTTAACGATTCCAAAACCCATAAATATTCCCCTGGGTAGAAGAGGGAGCCTGCGAATTAAACCGTTCTTGCTGCCTATAATAACCCTAAAACCAGCTTTTGCCGACTTCAATGCTAACAATAATTTGGATTGCAGTTCTCTGACCTTTAACTCAACAGGAATATAAAACCATTTTTTATTCATATAAAATCCCGGTTATCTTAAAATCCAGTTAATAAAATTCAATTTACTTTTACTATAAATAAACTTCAGCCACGCAGAGATTCCATCAACTTTACAGCAATAAATTCCTCTGTTTCTCTCATAGATTTAAAAGTTACTCCCGCTATATGAGGAGTTAAAATGAAATTTCTTCCTTTTGTCAGCTTTAAAAATTTATTTAAATTGTTTATTTTTTTATTCTCATTTGAAATCACATCCAGTGCCACACCCTTAATTGATTTACTTTTAATTTTTTTTATTAGATAACCCTCATCTATTAATTCACCTCTCGAACCATTAATAAAAAATTTATTATCCAGCATATCAATATGGTGTTTATGAAATATTCTCTCACCCTCATATGAAGCACACAGTAAGATTATATCAGCAGAAGAAATAAGTTCTTCCACTGAATTAAGCTTGTTCGCTGAAAACTCTTCACTTACTTCCTGGTTCCTATCATAGAAAAATACATTAGCTCCGAAACATTCAAAATACTTTGCAAGTATTTTACCTACTCTCCCAAAGCCTATGATTCCTATTTTATTCTTGAATAGCTCTTCTCCAATATAATTATATCTATTCCATAACTTATTTTGCTCACTTAAAAAACATTTTTTATAATTTCGCAATAAAGCCAGAGTAAGCCCAAGTAAGTGTTCCGGTGTCGCCCTGATCTTATATAAGAAATCGCTCTCCCCTTTTAAAGAAACAACTTTGATGTTTCTTTTCCTTATTTCATTTAAATCTATATGAGTAAGACCTGTAGTCGGGGAACATATATATTTCAGCAGTGGAGCACTTTTAAAAAAAGAATTGTCAATATAGTACTTGAGCCTAATAAAAATTATTTCCTTATCCTGCAAAAAAGCTTTAATATCCTCCCCATCAAATAAAAAGACATCTCCAACTTCTCTTAAAATCTTGATTGCCTGTTCTGAAAAATATATAGGTTCTAATATTCCAATTTTTTTAGAATGCACTCCGCAACCTCCAAATCACTATAAGAATCTATATTTACAGATCTATCCTTTGGCATTTCGCATACTAAAGGTCTATCAGAAATGACTTTTTTATTCTTTCTTAAATAATCTACCCTTGTAATATATACTGCACCATTCCTGATATAGATTTTCTTAAAATTCTGTCTTCTAATACCTTTATTATGATACTCGTTTAAAGGGACTGCAAAATAACCATCCTTTTTATACATAATAAGATCACTTAGCTTACTTTCTTCATAAGCTGTAATCAATGAATCAGCTGATTTTTTATTAAATAGATCTATAGCATTTATTATATCTTTATAACTTCTTAAAGGTGCTGTAGGCTGTAGAAGGACCACTGCATCAAAAAACATATTGTTATTCTCTAAATAATCAAGGGCATGAAGTATAACACCGACAGATTTGGATTTATCTCTTGCAAGCCCCTTCGGCCTTATGAAAGGGACCTTGATACCCAGCTTCTCAGCGATATGAGCGATTTCTTCGCTATCTGTAGATACTATAGCTTCATCGACCTTTTTTTCTTTTATTAATCTGACAGCAGGTTCAATACTATATTGGATTAAAGGCTTACCATCCAAATTGACTATATTCTTCCTGGCAATACCCTTCGAACCAATTCTGGCAGGAATAATCACTAAAAATTTGTTATTCATTTAACTTTTAACCCCCAAACAATAAATGTCTGTCCAAAAGTTCCATTTAGCAGGCATTAAAGCAAAAGAATCTACAGAATAAAAGAAATCATTTGATTTGAATTATCCAAATCCATATCAATTCAGTCCCTTGCAGCAATCTATTAAACTGTATTATAATAACGAACTAATAAGCGATCCTCTTTTTCAGGGACATTTCCAATTTCGCCAGTAAATCAGCTATCCTTTTGCCTGATCTCCCATCTCCGTATATCTTTTCACCGGGATAGCGACCGTTTCTGAGATGCCTGCTTACTGCATCAATGATCTCACCACGGTCATAACCGACATTTATTACATTCTTTCCATACTCTCTTCCGGACTGCCTGCTGCCGATATTTACTGCAGGTACACCTAAAAAAGAGCACTCCCTTATAGCTACACTTGAGTTCCCGACTATTCCTTTACTGTTGTACAGCAGTCTTAAAAAGTCTTCGGGGGTAAAATTTTTAAAAAAGTGAATATTCTTGGGCTTTTCCAACTCTCTGAAAGATCTTATGCCCTTCGAGACCATATCCGAACCCGCATCAACATTGGGCCAAAACCAGAAGGTCTGTATCCCGATTTGCTTTACTGCTTCCAGAGTCTCTCTTATCTGCTGGCGCGCTTCCAGGTATTCAGTAGTCACAGGATGCTGCATTACTATTATGTAACCCCCCGACATATCGATCTCATATCCAACTCCTCCATATTTATCTGCAGGACTAAAATCCAGCTCCGGTTTTGACAATATATCCCTTGCTATATCAATTGAAGGGCACCCGGTCATAAATACTCTTGATCTTTCTTCTCCCATTTTTATTATGCGCTGTTCTGCTGCCTCAGAAGCAGCAAAATGATAATCCGCTAATTTGGTGACAGCATGTCTTATCTTCTCATCAATAGACCCGGATACTTCTCCTCCCTGTATATGCACAAGTGGTATGTTCATATTAACTGCTGCCAGAGCAGTTGACATTGTTTCATACCTATCAGCAACTGTAACAACAACATCAGGCTTCAAATTGTCAAAAACTGTTGCCAGTTCAATAAGACCAATACCAACAGTCTTTGCAGAGGTTACCGGATTTTCTCCTTCAATGACCATATAAACCCTGGCTGCAATATTAAAGTTATCTCTTTCAATCTCCTGAAATACATTCCCATATTTATCCAGAAGAGTCGAAGCAGCTAATACCAATTGAAGTTCTAAGTTAGAATTTTTTATAATTTCCGTTAAAACAGTCTTTATTCTTGAATAACTTGGCCTTGCAGTTATTACAACACAAATCTTACGTTTATTTTTGATATTTATCCTCCAGATCCTCTGTTTTTAATAAATCACCTTTAGAGACGTCTTTTGCCATTGTTTTACCTATATAATTTTCAATTTTATCAGGTGTAATACCCGTACCCGGCTTTACTGATGCCAGGTGACTCTCTTTCAATACTTCACCTTTATGTAACGATTTATTATACACAATACTCTTATTAAAAAGTTTTTTTACCTTTAAAGTATCCTTATATGATAAGTCCTTATCTACCGGATTTGAAAACATTTTTCTTATATAAGCAGCACCCTCCACCATATCCTTAAACTCAGCAGTGGTCAATGATGATGATACATCTGGACCGAAACACTCTCTACTCAGGACAATATGAGCTTCTATTATACTTGCACCTACTGCAACCGCCGCCAGTGCTGAATATATCTTCCCGGTATGGTCTGAAAGACCTATTGGACAACCGTACCGTTCCTTAAAAAAGGAAATAAGATTGATACCAGCTTTCTCAGGAGGACAGGGGTACATCGAGGTACATTGAAGAACTGCAAAATCTATTTTTTCTTTGTTCAAAATTCCTACTGCATTATCTATTTCCTTTAGATCACTCATTCCAGATGAAAGTAGAACAGGTAGACGGGTTCTGGCTATATGATTCAGAATAAATCTATTATTTACTTCCCCCGAAGCTACTTTCCAGGCAGATATTCCAATTCTTTCCAGTAATCCCACTGCCTCACTGGAAAATGGGGAACTTAAAAAAATCAGACCCTTTTCTTCAGCATGTCTCTTAAGCCCTTTCCATTGCTCCCGGGTAAACTCCATACGCTTCCAATAATCAAATCTTGTTTTATCCTGATAGCTGAAATTCACTCTCCACTGCTCCCTAAGTGAACTCTCAGCTTCAGCAATATGTGTCTGAAATTTTACTGCGTCTGCTCCTGTACTAGCAACCGCATCTATATATGCATGTGCCGTACCCAGACTGCCGTCATGGGCCTGTGCAATCTCACCAATTATAAAAACAGGCTGGCCTTCCCCTATTTTTCTGCCTTTAATTTTAATTACTTCTGAACTCAACTAAATATGCTCCTATCTTTAAATTATTGCTTCCTTTGATGACGTTTTTAATTATAGGTTTTTTCTGAACCAATTTACAGTAAGTTCCAGGCCTTTATCTACACTGCATGCAACATCATAATCCAATATCTTTCCGGCTTTATCTATATCCGCCTCAGAGTGCTTTACATCACCTTTTCTCTCCTGTTTGTAAATGGGGGGTTTTTTATTTCCTGTATATTCTGCAATCTTTTCATATAAATCATTTATGCTTGTCCTATTACCGCATGCTATATTGAAGTTCTGTCCAAAAACCTTATTTCCAGATAAAACAGCCTTTGCGTTTGCTTCAATTACATTTTCAATATAAGTAAAATCCCTGGTCTGATTGCCGTTACCATATATCTCTACAGGTTTTCCTTTCAGCAAATTCTTGATAAATCTGGGAATTACCGCCGAATATATTGAGTCAGGATTCTGTCTTTTCCCGAATATATTAAAATATCTTAAACAGATCGTCCCCAGACCATACAACTTGTAAAATAAACCGCAATAATATTCCGCAGTTAATTTAGTCACAGCATAGATCGACTTTGGATTTGGCGGCATCTCCTCACTTTTAGGTAGAACCTTAGAATCTCCATATACAGAAGACGAAGAAGCATAAACAAATATTTTAACTTTATTATCCAGAGAGGATTTTAAAAGATTAATGGTACCGTCAACATTGGCAGAATTTGAATCTAAAGGCTTATCGATCGATTTTTGAACAGAACCCAATGCAGCCTCATGAAATACTACATCAATATTTTTTGTTGATTTTAAGCAGTCGCTGTAATTTCTTATATCTCCTTCTATGAAATCAAATTTTTGCTTTTTATTTATTTTCGATGCTTCCAGGACCGCATCCTCCATATTTTCCTTAAAACCTGTTGCAAAATTGTCCAATCCCTTGACATACAAACCCTTTGCCAGAAAAAATTCCAACAAATTAGACCCGATAAAACCTGCAGCACCCGTTATTAAAACCTTTGTCTTTTTATCTATCTTCAGATCATCAAGACCGGCCACTATAACCTCCAATAATTAAAACCATGTTTCTCTACAGTATCTTTTTTAAAAATTCCCTTGACATCAAAAAGATAAGGCCTGCCCTTCTTTAATCTCCCTTTCAGATCCTTCAAATCAATATTCTTAAAACAATCATGTGCTACACAGAAAACAACTGCATCGGCATCCTTGATATCTTCATATTCTATAAGGTCTATATTATACTGGCTCTTTGCTTCTCTCCTGCTGACAACCGGGTCGCATATATCCACATCAATACCGTACTGCACAAGATGATTATTAATATCGATGACTTTAGAATTTCTAATATCTCTGATATTTTCCTTAAACGACAGTCCAAATAGAACAACCTTTATTTTCCCTTTTATCCTCCCGCTGTTTAAAATCCTCTTTAATATTTCATCACCAATAAAAAAAGCCATTTTATCATTTATATTCCTGCCGGCTAAAATAACTTCCGGACGATATCCTACCTCTTTTGCCTTAAATGTAAGATAATAGGGATCGACTCCGATGCAGTGACCGCCTACCAGACCCGGATAAAAATCCAGGAAATTCCATTTTGTTTTTGCTGCTGACAGTACTTCCCTGGTGTCCAATCCCAATTTTGAAAAAATCACTGCGAACTCATTTACAAGTGCAATATTTAAATCCCTTTGTGTGTTCTCTATTACTTTTGCGGCTTCTGCAGTTCTAATATCTTTTGCCCTGTATACACCAGCTTTGATAATCTTCTCATAAACAGGTGCTATTATATTCAGCGAGTACTCATCCTGGGCAGCAACAACTTTGACTATGTTCTCTACATTATGGACTTTATCACCTGGATTCATCCTCTCGGGTGAATAACCGACCCAGAAATCTTCTAAATTGATCAGGCCTGACTCCTGTTCCAGTATAGGTATACAGATCTCTTCAGTCACACCGGGGTATACAGTTGATTCATATACAACAACAGAACCTTTTGTCATATTTCTTCCAACCAGCTCAGTTGCTCTTTTAACCATATACAGGTCCGGATTGTTATGCTTATCTATAGGGGTCGGCACAGCAATTATGAAAAAGTTAGCTTCCTTTAGGATCTTTTCATCCGATGATAACCTGCGGTTTAGTTTTTTTAATTGATTTTTATCTATTATGTCGTTAAAAGCATCATCGTTATATAAGGATTCTATTTTCTTTTTACTGATATCAAATCCCGCTACATCAAAATACCTGCTTAAAGAAACCAGCAGCGGAATGCCTACATAACCCAGCCCTATAACTGCTATCTTCTTTCTTTTTTGTTCTAATTCCTCAAATAAACTAATTTTTATATCTGCTCCTTAACTACTTAACACCATATTCCCGTTAAATCAGGGAACCAAAAACACAATGATATTGCATCCTAAACAACATTATTTTTCTTTTCATTAAACTTATTTTTATACCAATCTATTGTTTTTCTAAGCCCTTCGTCAAAATCCGTTTTTGCCCTGAACCCAAATTCCTTAAAAGCTTTAGATGTATCAAGACATCTTCTTGGCTGTCCGTCCGGCTTGGATTTATCCCATGATATTTTACCGTTAAACCCGATGATATCTTTTATTTTTACCGCCAGTTCCCTGATCGATATCTCAGATCCTGCACCTATATTAATCGGGTACGGCTTGTGGTACTTTTCGGTAGCCAGGACAATTGCTTCCGCGCAATCATCAACATATAGGAATTCCCTGGTAGCCTTTCCGGTACCCCACACTTCAACTTCACTTAAACCGTTGATTTTCGCCTGATAAAATTTCCTTATAAGTGCCGGTATGACATGGGAAGATTTAAGTTCAAAACTATCACCGGGACCATATAAATTTACAGGGAGTAAAAATATGGAGTTGAATCCATATTGGTCCCTGTAAGCCTGTGACTGGACCAGCAGCATCTTTTTTGCAAGCCCGTAAGGGGCATTTGTTTCCTCAGGATAACCATTCCACAGGTCTTCTTCCTTAAATGGAACTTCTGTAAACTTGGGGTATGAACATACAGTACCGATAGCAATGAATTTCTCTATATTATTAAGCCTGGCCAGTTCCATAAGTTGGACTCCCATAATTAAATTATCGTAAAAAAAACTGCCGGGATTCTCCCTATTAGCCCCTATGCCCCCTACCACTGCAGCTAAATGGATCACTATATCACCACCTGCATCTTTATACATCCTGGCCACGGCTTCAATGTCCCTTAAATCATAATCAGATTTTTTAGGCACGAAAACACGGCAGCAATTCTTTTTTACAAGCCTGTCCACTACAAACTTTCCTAAAAAACCGTCCCCGCCTGTAACAATAACTTTTTTATTTTTTAATTCGATCATCCTTCAAAATCCCGCTTGACTTATAGTTGATTTGCCCTGTCTGGATTTTAAGATCTCCCGCTGGTTTTACGACTTAAAAAAAAGTCTGCTGCTATCACTACCACTGCTCCGATTATTATACTAAAAACAATTGAAGCGGCTATATTATATATAAATAGATAATACCTGTGATAAAGGAATGTATATATAAGTTCCAGTATTAATGTAAAACCTGCTGAAGATATAAACCACCATTTCCTCTTTACAAAAATCTTTACTATATTTTTAATCTCCGCTTTATCCTGTCTTAAAATACTTTCCTTATTTACCATAAGGCGGGCATCCTTTCAAAAATGTACTGAACTACAATCTTATAAAATAAAGCAAACACTCATTTGGTATAAGGCTCCCATAGATAGGGCCTTTCAAAAAAACCTTTTTCGCACTTTAAATCATCTATTTTTTTAATAAACCTTGCCGGGCTTCCGGCGTGAACTTCATCAGGAGGAATATCTTCAACTACAACGGAACCGGCTCCTATTAAAGAATTCTTACCTATTCTTACCCCTGCTAAAATTGTAGAATTTGCTCCTATCTTTGCCATATCCTCAATTATTACTCCACCCCTGCACTTCTTGTAATAAGGGCACTTCATGGGATGGGGGTCATCAATCAAAACAGTATTAGGTCCTATAAAGACATTTATTCCTATTTTAGCCATTTCAAGAAAACAACCTGAATGGATCCTGGTACCGTCACCTATAAAATTACCAAATTCTACAGTAGAGCATGTACCGATGCTTACGTTATCTCCAATTTCATTATCCTCCCTTATTGAAACATTCTGACCTGTTGAAAGAAAATTACCGATTTTGCTGCCTAAATAAATTGTCGTAAAACTTCTTATAGTAGCATTTTTACCTATGACCAGTTTTAAATTTCTTCCACTTCTGCCCAAAGGCTTTTTCCCTAAAACGACAAATGGGCTTATATCAGGATTCTCTCCAATTAAAACATTTTTAAAAATAATGATCCCGTCTTTAAAACCCTCAGTCATCTAAAACAATGACCTCCCCATCATTTTCAGACGATCTTTCAGCTGCTTCAACAGCTTTTACAACCCTTAGTCCGCAGTATCCATCCGTTCTCGGTTTAAAGCCATCCCTGATACTGTCAATAAAATGCTCTACAACCAGCTTCAAAGGTTCATCGGTTTTAAGAAATGGTGATATTATGTTACCTGTCCTGTATGTCAACTGATATTCACCAAAGCTCTCGGGATCTCTGATCAACTCGACTCCCTTATCAAATATCTTTATCTTTTCATCACCTTTGGTATCATCATATAGAAGCATCTTCTTTTTACCGACTATAATGGTCTCTCTGACTTTATTCGGAGATAACCAGCTTACATTTATATTGGCTATTATTCCAGATTTAAACCTGACATTTATAAATGCTACGTCTTTTAATCCCTTCTTTATAAAAGAATTACTGAAAGCAGATATCCTGCACGGGGTTTTATCCAATAATTTAAATAATATTGAAAAATCATGCGGTGCCAGATCCCAGATGACGCTGATGTCTTTCTGGTGTATACCCAGATTGATCCTGCTCATCGATATAAAGTATATATCTCCTAAAACTCCTCCTTTTACCAGTTCTTCCAGCTTTTCAACAGCAGGACTGAATTCAAAAGTATGGCCGACCATTAATTTTATCGATTTTTCATCTGCCATACTTATAAGCATCTCTGCTTCCCTGGAATCTGTGGTCATCGGTTTTTCTATATAAACATGCTTATTTCTTTTAATGGCCTCGCTTGCCAGTTTAAAATGAGTGATCGGCGGGGTAGCTATAAAGATGCATTTTATATCTTCATTTTCTAATACCTTTCCATAATTTTCTTCCAGCTTTATCGTCTGAAATCTGCTCCCCATTTTCTTAAGTCTCGACCTGTCGATATCACAGCAGTAGATATTACCGAGACCTTCCACTTCCATCACATTCCTTAAGATATTGGGTCCCCAATATCCCAGTCCGACAATCGCAACTGAAAATTTATCCACTAGTAACCTCCGATTCCTAAAATCATCACTTTAATCGTATCAAATAGTATCTTTAAATCAAGGCTAAAAGAACAGTTGGAATAGTAATAATATTCCAGTATTGACAATTTCTCAAAATTCACTCTTGAACGGCCGTAAGCCTGCCATAAACCTGTTATACCTGGCTTTATATCAAACCTGTATTTTCTCCAGTCTTTAAAATAATCAGCTTCATATTTCATACATGGCCTGGGTCCGATTATACTCATATCTCCTTTCAAAACATTTATAAACTGCGGAAGCTCATCCAAACTAAATTTTCTCAGAAACCTTCCGACCCTGGTTATTCTCTGATTACTGCTGTATACTTTGATTTTTCCGCTTTCCTTGCTGTTATAAAATGATTTGATACTTTCCCTGTGGACCCTTATATTTTCTTCCGTATCATGCTTCATTGACCTAAACTTTATGAAATTAAACTCTCTTTTATTTAACCCTATTCTTTTACCAATAAACAACGCGGGACCTTTCGAAGTCGATTTTATTAATAACATCAGCAGCAGCAGGAAAGGTGAAATTATTACCAGGATAAATACAGAAAAGATATAATCGAAAAGGAATTTGAAATACTTCTTATAATAAAGTCTCTTTATGCTAAAATCCACAAAATGGTCATCTGACCCATACACTTCAAATTGATTAATATCGGTCAGTACATCAAACTTGCGGTCACTTATGTGGATAAAAAAGTCATTATTTCTTAAATACTCAACAGTATTTATAAGATTACCGGTTGGTAGTTTACTATCTATTAAAAAAACATCCTTAAACTTATACCTACCTGATAAGTCTAAGATATCGCGGGTACTCCCTAATAATTCTATATTTTTATCTTTAGTCTTTTTTTTTAAAGTCCCTTCTGGCCCAATAAAACCGATTATATTAAGGCCGCAGTTAAACCCAATGAAATTTTTAAGGCTATAAAATTTTTTTGATTCTTCATTTACCCCTAATATCACAGCATTCTTATTTAATCTTCTGGCTTTATTTAAAGTATTAAAAAACAACTTAAATAAAGCAACTCTAAATATAAGGAAAAATAATAAGTAGACTAAAATATAATATTTATATAAATTTATAAATATTATCTTATCACCATATGGGGTAATAAAAATAAATAGAGTTATAAGCCCAAAAATAATTACATTTATTATAATATTGTTCATTAAATATCTCTTAATGAATTTCAGGCTCTTATATTTATAGAAATCAAAATATATATAAAAAAATATAGTTACAAGATAAATAAATATAATATATCCATAATTCTCTGCTAAAGGATATCTATAATTATTTAAAAGAATAGAGAGAAAAAAAGAGGCTAATATAAATAGGGTATCCAGAAAAAATAGACTTATCTTATAGAACTTATGAATATCAAACTTTTTCCCCATTTTTTATTTTATTACCGTTCTTACTAAATATTATCACTTGCTATTTTTTAAATCTATTTAAAACTTTTTCCTAAATTTGATTTATTCTTTTATACCATAAATAAAGCATTATTAGAACAAAAATTCTTCCACCGTGATCGGTACCTGATTTATGTTCATCAAGCAATCTTTTTATATATTTTTTTTCAAAAAAAATATTATCCCAGGACATCAGAGTATTATTTATATAGGAATTTAAATCTTCCCTGAACCAATCTGAGACTGGAACTATAAAACCCCATTTTCTATTTAAATTAAGCTCCGGCGGCAGGACTTTTTTAGCCAGCTTTTTTAACAGGTACTTCCTTGTCCTTCCTCTTATCTTGAAACCGCCGTGTAGCTTTCTGAAGGCAAATTCAATGATCCTATAATCGAGAATGGGGCACCTCACTTCCAGTGATACCTTCATGCTCATCCTATCGACCTTGGTTAAAATATCCTCGGGCAGGAAACTCAACAAATGAACATATTCAAGTGTGTTCAAGAAATCCCGTTTTGAATCATTTAAAATCTTAAAGATAGCCCTCTCCGGTTCAAAGTAATCACTGGATAAGAGGCTTTTGATCTCATCCGTTAAAAGGTTTTTCCTGTATCCGTTTTTAAAATATGCATGGCTGATTCTATCAACAAAAGCTTCGTCGGTAGTATATTTTAACCTCAGTAGTTGTTTCTTTATTTTATTTCTATCCGGGATCCTTTCTGCGCATTTGCTGATCATTTTCCTTACAGGGAAGGGTATAATTTTGTTTATATAAAAATTTCCCAGAGTAGCCATATAAGTAGAATAACCGCCGAATAATTCATCTCCTCCATCTCCCGAAAGAGCGACCTTAACGTATTTTCTGGTCATTTTAGAGACGTAATAAGTCGGTATTAATGAAGAATCAGCAAACGGCTCATCGAAGTGAGCCGCAAGTTCACTTACAATATCAAATTTATCTGGTTTTACAGTGAATTCAGTATGATCAGTTCCGAAATAATCCGCAACTACCCTTGCATAGGGAAGTTCATTATATCCTTCGTTCTGAAATCCAATACTGAAAGTTTTTACATTACTGCCTGAGACTTTACACATCATGGCAACTACCAGGCTTGAGTCCAGCCCCCCGCTTAAAAATGCTCCAATAGGGACATCGCCTACAAGTCTTGATTTAACTGCATCTTCAAGTAAGTACTCCAGCTCTTCCAGCAGTTCTTCTTCTTTATATTTCTTTGTATCCTGCTCGGGAACACTCCAGTATTGTGAAATATTGACTCTGTCATTCTCCAGGTCATATATCATCATATGGGCCGGGGGAAGTTTTCTGGCACACCTGAAGATGGTAAAATCAAGAAACATATAACCAAAAGTCAAATAAAAGTTTAGAGCCCTGTAATCAATATCCCGTGGAAATTTAGGGTCACACAAAATTGATTTTAACTCTGAGGCAAATATAAATTTACCTTTATAATGAGCCCAGTACAGGGGTTTTTTACCGACACGGTCACGGGCAATAAAGATTTTTTTCTTTTCTATATCATATATTCCAAAAGCAAACATCCCATTCATCTTGCCAAGACAATCTGTGCCCCACTTTTTATAAGCATATAATATGACTTCCGTATCAGTTCTGGTCCTAAACCTGTAACCTTCTTTTTCAAGTTCTTTTTTGATCTCCAGGTAATTATAGATTTCGCCGTTGTACACTATATATAGTTTCCCATCTCTATCAGACATTGGCTGTCTTCCTGCTTTAGAGAGGTCGATTATTGAAAGCCTGCGGTGTCCCAGCCCAATCCTTTTATCCGGACTTGTCCACATACCCCTATCATCAGGACCTCTATGATTGAGTACTTCGGTCATATTCAAGATGAGGTTTTCATCTATTTGCTTATTATGATCTACTATTCCGACAATCCCACACATTTATTTTTAAAGTGACTGGTAAAATATATTTTTATATTTCATTATTGAGATTAAGACCTATGCTCACCAGAAGCTGTGTCTCTCAACACCTGGTATATTCCACTCAAAACAGTCTCTATCCTATAATCCTTTATTGCGTCCAGGCAATTACTGACATTGAAATTACTTTTATTTTCCAATACCTTGGCAACTGCCCGGGATATCTCAGAAGCGTTATGTTTCGAAACCAGCAGGCCGGAGTAGTTATCCTTTACTACCCTCCAAACCTCTCCGATATTTGTCGAAACTACAGGCACTCCTGAAGCCAGTGCCTCAATTACTACCCTGGGCATCCCTTCACAAGCAGATGTCAGTAAGAATAGATCACAAAGCCTGATAAGCCTGGCTAACTTTTCCTGGGTAAAAATACCTAACAACCTGACATTATCTTCCAACCCATATTCATTTATCCTTTTTATTACCTTTCCCTTTAGGCTTCCGCTGCCGACTATCAACAGCTTGACCTTTTTATTCCTGATATATAATCTATGAAAAGAGTCTATCAGCAGCAGCGGGTTTTTGGAACCCACCAGCCTTCCGGCAAAGAGCAGGACCCTATCACCAGCGGAGATTTTAAATCTGCCCGTAAACTTTCGTATTTCCTTTTCTCTATTAACCCCGGGACTTGCAGGATAAAAAATATCATCATCCACCCAGGTGGGGACAAATGAAAATCTATTGCCGATATGCTTATATTTCCTCCTGTAGAAATCCAATCCTTTTTTACTTACTACCAGTACCCTGTCGGTATTCGGCATTATTCTTTTTTCCAGCTGGAAATACAGCCACGGCATACTGGTCCATTTAATTTCAGAATGAGGATTATATAATTCTTCCACATTGCCGTGTATAAAAATAATTCTTTTGTTCTTTGATTTATTAAATAAAACAGCAGGTTCTACACGATGAAATTCCAGTATTCTATTTTTTAGAGTTATTCTTGATTTATATCTGAGCAGGGACAGTACAAAACGTAAACTTAAGGGTATCCTTCTGCTTTTATTCTGGTCCCCAGTAAACAGTACAGGGAAAAAGTCGATATTCCTGCCGGCAAACCTTATAGTCTGCCATCTGCCGACAGGCCTCCTTATCCTGTCGGTAGTGATCCCGACCAGCTCCACTTTAAAATCATCCGGCCTATATTTAACCAGCCCCCTGATATAGGTGTGCATACCTCCGATTCCTTCACCTAATGGGTCTTTCTGTATGACAACTAATAACTTATACTTCGGCATAAATGATAATGACAATTATTGACTAAAAAATTCTTTTATCTTGCTTACAACATAGTCTATTTGCTCTGCGGTCAGTTCAGGAAACATGGGAAGTGACAATATCTCATCCTGTAATCCTGATGATACAGGAAAATCTTCAGGTTTGTGATTCAGATACTTGTAAGCTTTTAAATTTGGAAGGGCTATAGGATAGTGTATTCCGCAGAAAATGCCGTTATCCGCCAGAAATCCTTTTAATCTATCTCTTTTCTTTGACCTTATAACATATAAATGAAACACATGATCCCGGTCACCGGCTATTGCAGGTATTTTGATATCTCCGACACCTTCAAGTTTATCATTATATATTCTCGCGTTTTTATTTCTTTTAAGATTCCACTCTTCTAAATATTTTAACTTTACATTCAATACAGCCGCCTGCATGCCGTCAAGACGGCTGTTTACTCCTTCAAATTCATGATTATACTTTTCGCTCCTGCCGTGATTGGCATACATTCTCATTTTTTTTGCCATATCCTCACCATCGGTAACAATCGCTCCTCCATCTCCATAAGCACCAAGGTTTTTACCAGGATAAAAACTAAAACAACCTATCTTTCCAAACGTTCCTACTCTTTTCCCCTTATATCTTGCTCCATGAGCCTGCGCACAGTCTTCTACTATGTGCAGACCGTTCTCATCCGCAATTTTTACAATACCATCCATATCAGCAGGCTGGCCGTAAAGATGTACAGGTATGATCGCCCTGGTTTTTTCGGTAATCTTATCTGATATTAAATCAGGATCTATATTCCGGGTGACCTCACTTACATCACAGAATACCACCCTTGCCCCAACCAGCTTAATGATCTCGGAAGTCGCTATAAAGGAATTCGCGGCAGTTATTACCTCATCACCAGGCCCGATGCCCAGGGATTTTAAAGCAATAAAAATTGCATCTGTTCCATTGCCTACTCCGATACAATACTTTGCTCCACAGAACTCCGCAAAGTCTGACTCGAACTTTCTTATGTGACTTCCTCCAATAAATGCTGATTCTTCCATAACACTGCTTACAGCTTCCAGTATTTCATCTTTTATAGAATGATATTGTGTCCTTAAATCTACTAATGGTATTTTCATATACAACCTTTCCGGTCAGCTGTATTTACTAATATGGCAAATTTGATATATCATTGACAGACCTGGCAGGATTTCCGGCAACGACCGCGTTTTCTCCAACATCTTTTGTGACCACACTGCCTGCTCCGACCAGTGAATTCCTGCCGATAATTACCCCGGGAAGTATGGTACAATTTGCACCGATCTTTGCATTTTCTCTTACCAGCGGACCTTTTAGATCCCTCTTTGCATTTTTTGATAATGGATATAAAGAATTGGTAAAAACAACATTTGGCCCAATCCAGCTATTATCTTCAAGAATAGAATACTCAGGTATGAAAGCATTGGAATGTATCCTTACACCACTGCCGATTTTCACATCATGTTCAATAACTGTATGGGTCCCGATGCTTACATTGTCACCTATAGTATTGTTTTCTCTTATCATGACATGGTGTCCGGTCTGAAAATTGTCACCTACATTATTTCCTGAATAAATGACCGTATGTGAACGTATTAATGCATTTACCCCGAAAACTGTCTTTAAACTGCCGTCTTCTTCCCCTACAGGTGGTTCCCCAATAATAACGAAATCCTCGACTTTAAATCCAGTCCCTAAAAAAACATTTTTATACTTTTTAATCAATATATGATCCATAGCTTCTTTACTTATATTTTTATCTCTACGGATCTATTATTCAAAGATTCCATAGCAGCCTCTATGATCTGAGTGACTCTAAGTCCATTTTCCCCATCGCTCAACGGCTTTTTCCCCTTTTCTATACACTCAATAAAATGTATGGCTTCAGACTTTAATGGTTCCACAAAATCAATCTTTGGTATGACTATATCGCCTGCCCTTTTTATTAACTGAAACTTTCCAAAACTGTCAAAATCCCCCATATAGTGGTTTTTAGAATCAATATCGATCCCTTTATCAAAGATCTGTATCTTATAATCAGATACATCATCATATATGATCATCTTTTTACTTCCTATAATAGTCATTATCCTAGTCTTATTAGGATCCAGCCAACTCACGTGAAAATGTGCAATTGTCCCATTATCGAATTTCATATTCATAAATACTACATCCTCTACACCTTTCTGAATGCATGACATCCCTGAAGCCGAAACAGAAACCGGCATTTTTTCCAATAAATACAGGACTATAGATATATCATGCGGTGCTAAATTCCATAAAGCATTTATATTAGACCTTACCCTGCCTAAATTCAATCTCTGAGAATATATGTAGTATATTTTACCCAGCTCACCATCCGAGATCCTTCTTTTTAAATAATTCACAGCAGCATTATATAGAAATACATGGCCTACCATCAGCACAAGCCCTTTTTCCTCAGCGATTTTTACCAGTTCCCTTGCCTCCTCCGTCTTCAGTGCAAGCGGTTTTTCAACAAAACAGTGTTTACCCGACAGTAATACCTTTTTCGTCATTTCATAGTGCAGGTCTGCGGGAGTGGATACAATAACAGCATCGATATCTTTATCTTTTATTATTTCATCAATATCATGGCCCGTCTTTAGAGAACTGTATTTTTTCTTTATATAATTCTGCCTATTTTTATCCCTATCCACGACTTTCTTTATTTCTACATTCTCAATATCATAAAAATTCCTTAAAACATTCGGACCCCAGTACCCGACTCCGATTTGTCCTATTTTGATCATAAATATCACCTTAAAATTACTAAATCCAATAAAAAAGAAATATAGAATTTAAAAACTTCTTATAAAAGCCCTCTATCATGGGACACATTTTATACTAAAATTACGTAAGTTTAAATAGCACACAATAAATAGCATTACTCAAAGCTGCCCCGTTTAATCACCTGCCGGGATATAGATAATACCAAAAATATTTTATTCTTTGTCTTACGGCCATGATGAAGTACATTTACTTAGAAAAAAAGTTATGTTATTTTATAGTAATTCAATCTTAATAATAAAATTTTATATAACAAAAAATGAATAAAAAGATAATCTCTGTTTTCGGCTCAAAAGTAGGAAAAGAAGAACTGGCTGAGATCAAAACCAGCATCGATAACCAGTGGCTGGGTATGGGCAGTAAGACCAGGCTTTTTGAAGACAGATTAAGTAAAAGACTCAACCTTAAAGGTTTCGTAATGCTCAACAGCGGTTCCAACAGCCTGTATCTTGCATTAAAACTACTGGATCTGCCAAAAGAATCTGAAGTGATTCTGCCGTCTTTTACCTGGATATCGTGTGCATCTACAATAATCCTGAATGGATGCAAACCTGTGTTTTGTGATGTCGGCCTGGAGACACAAAATGTAGATTATAAAAGTATTGCCCCAATGATCACTAAAAAGACCAAAGCTATAATGGTCGTCCATTATGGAGGTAAACCAGTAAAAATGGATGAGGTCAAAGAATTTAATCTTCCTATATTGGAGGATGCCGCACATGCTGTAGATTCAAAAATAGGTGAAAAATACTGCGGTTCCATAGGAGACATCGGCATATATAGTTTTGATGCCATAAAGAACATTGCCATAGGTGAGGCAGGGGGACTGACCTCAAAACATGAAGTACTTATTGAAAAGGCAAAAAAACTCAGATACTGCGGAATTGAAAAATCAGGTTTTGAAGCCTCCTCAACAAAACATAGATGGTGGGAATATAGTGTCACTGATTTCTTTATAAAACTACTGCCTGATGATATACATGCGTCAATAGGTCTAGCCCAACTTGAAAAGCTGGATCAGAACCAGAAACTGAGAAAGCATATATGGGATATATATAAAGAAGAACTATCAAAATTGCAGTGGCTTGATATACCGGTAGATGCAGAAGAAAATGAGCAGCATACTTATTTTACATATCTTATTAGATTGAAAAATAATAAAAGAGACGAACTTGCAGAGTATCTATATGACAATAATATATATACCACATTGAGGTATGAGCCCTTGCATCTAATACCCATTTATAATTCAACCCATATCAGACTTAAAAATTCGGAGATACTCAACGAGACCGGTTTAAATATACCCATACACCCAAATCTGAAAGATGAAGAAGTAGAATATATTATTGATTGTATTAAAAAGTTTGGTAAAAAACACAATTTATAACAAGAATAACTTACTTCTAAAAGGCGCTGAGCACTAAATTAACGACTCAATAAGTTCTGTATATTTTATCTTTTCTTTATCCCAGCTCATATTTTCAGAAATATTTTTTCTTGCATTTTCAACCTTCTTTTTAGCAAGAGCCGGCTTCCTGTATGCAAGTAAAACTTTTTCTGCAAACTCTTTTTCTCTTTCAGGCGTAAAATAAAACAAATTGTCTTCACTAAAATAGTACTTGATAGTTTTGGTTTTTGATGATACAACCGGCAGACCTGAAATAAGAAATTCCACGATCTTGGTTGAAAAATACAGATCCCAGAAAGAATCCTTCTTATGCGTGGATATACCTAAGTCTGCTTTGTTTATAAAGCCAGGAATCCTATCAATGGGTACCGGATCATGAAACTCTACATATTCTCCAAGTTTTAAATTTAAAACAAGTTCTTTTAAATAACTTAAATGCTCGCCTTCCCCGATAATCATAAGCTTTAATCCGGGAATTTTATATTTCAGGTAAGATATTCCCCTGACAGCTGTGTCCAGGCCATATCTTTCAGCAATTGTTCCTGTATAAATCAGGATAAAATCTTTATCTCTTGCTGCTATATCTTTTTTACCGGCAGTATCGAATATCTTGGTGTCAGGAATATTTAAGACTACACTTATCTTCTTTTTATCTATGTTATTTCTTTTAACAAATAAATTTTTTAAAGGTTGGTGGATAGTTATTATATGATTTGAAAAAGCCAGGCTTACTTTCTCCTGGAATCTTAAGATTTTTATAAAAAAATTGCTTTTTTTAAGTCCATACTTTGACATGAATAGTTCAGGCATCGGTTCATGAACATCTAAAATAGCTTTGGCTCTGAAGATCTTGGGTATCAGAGAACAAAAAATTAAAAAATCAGGCATGGTATGTACTTGAATTAGCTTGTACCTTTTCCTAATAAAAAGAAATGTCAGAAATACCGAAGAAAAAAGGAAAAAGAATAAATATTCAAATAAGTATCTGACTATGCCTCCTCTTTTCCTCATTATGGGCAGCCGATAGATATTGACTCCGCTTACAGTCTCTCTTCTTTTTTCCCCTTTGTCCCTGAGAGTGATAACATCCACCATAAATCCACTATCAGCCAAAGCTTCTGCTTCTCTTCTGACACGGGGATCTCTCAGGTAATAGGACTGGCATACCATGCATATCTTTTTCACTGCATATCTCCAAATCTTTCTACAAGGCTGCCAACAATTTTTTTATAAGCATGACCATCGCCAAAAATTTCCGGATGTGTCTTTGGGGGCTCAAAATCCTTTACAGCATCAGCAATTTTACCAGGATCTGCATCAACCACGACTTTCCAGCCTGCTTCCAGTATTTCAGGAAACCATGTAATATCAATCAGGACCACGACAGGCTTCTTAAGAATATAACCTTCTCTCCTGACACCACCAGAGTCGGTTATGACTTTATTTGCCCCTGCCAGCAGCTTTATAAATTCCCTGTAGCTCTGAGGTTTTCTGATCTCTATTTTAGAATTTTTAATGATCTTTTCAATTAAATCAAACTTTTCCAATTTTTGTTTCGTCCTGGGATGTACGGGGAAGATTATCCTCTCACCTGACTTGCTGAGTCCTAGAATTATGTTTTTTAACCGTTCTTCGGACTCAACATTCTCTTCTCTGTGTATAGTCACCACACTATAATTACCGCGCTCAACCTTTATATTATCCCTTTTTATCACATGAAGAATAACATCTTTCATTATATCTCCTGAAAGAACTATCCTATCCTTCGAAAAATTCTCTTTTATTAGGTTCTCATAGTCGATTCTGGTACATGCGAAAATAAGCATCGAAAGATGGTCCGAGACCCTCCTGTTTATCTCTTCCGGATTATAAAGGCTCCTACTTCTGATACCTCCTTCTACATGTGCCACAGGTATCCTATGTTTAGCTGAGGCCACAGCAGCAGCAAGAGTAGAATTGACATCACCATATATTAAAGTACAGTCAGCTTTTTCTTTATTTAATACTTCTTCCATATAGGTCATTACATCTGCGACTTGCTGGGTACTTGATAGACTGGAATTTTCAAAGTGGTAATCAGGGTCTGCGATATTAAAATCCTTAAAAAAGACTTTTGACATCTCATAATCATAATGCTGCCCTGTATGGACCAGGATCTCTTTAATACCCCTGCTTTTTAGTTCATTATGTATGAAAAATTCCTTTACAAAATTTGGTCGGGTTCCAACTACTGATATTATCTTCATTTTATCCCTTAAATATCCTGTTTTTTATTTCTAACATTAAAATTCCCAAATGTTTTACAATATAACAACAATAATCTGATATATAGTTTCAAAACCCGCAGTCGTTTTCAATTTACAAAATAACATAATTTACAGATTTCCAATAGCGTCTTAAAAAATAAAATCCGCAGGATTTTTGCTAACCTTAACTACAGATTATAATTTTCTGAGTAGATAAATTGGAGAGTGTCCTACCCCATTCTTTAATTCAGTTTTTAAGTCAGTATCTAAGCTATTTTTAAACCAATATCAACCACTCTACATTCTGGTACAGGTAGCTTATAATATAAAGCACTATGGGGTCTTATACTATTATAGTATCACCTCCATCTTTCAATAAGTAACTTGGATCACTACATGGTATCAAAGATCTCACAGTTTAACAATTTATCTAGTATCTTTCCATTAAAAGACCCGACATAACCATTTTAGCAGGCACTGACTGGTTTAATTTTCCCAGCCATTTTAACCTTTTGGTCCGGTTTATACTCACTCTGCCATATTATTTCATCCAGTGGTAGTAGGTCTGCTTTGTAATGTTTATTTGTCTTGTGACTTATGCAGTAGTATTATCTTAAATGAGTAATAACTCTGTTTCTCTTAGTAATTTAATAATTTGTTTTGGTTATATTATTTTTTTGGCAAAGTCCTTTCCTTTTGTTTTCTATTTTTTTGACCTGAGCCCCGGCTTTCAAATAGGACTGGTTCTTTAGGGGAAGGTTAGTGTTTAAATAGCTCCAATTAGTCGGGTATCTTACTTCTCTGAATATATAACCTAAAAATTCTAATGTTTTCTCATATACTTATATCTACTAAATCAGTATTATTTCTTAATCTTACTAATGATATTATTAATCCAATTAACTAATCTTTTTTTCAATTTCCAAATCGTTTTTTTATCTAAACCAAATAATTTTGGAAAATAATTACCTATAACTACTATTAATATTGTATAAATTATTCCTGATAATAAAAAAGATAGAATTATATTATTTTTTAAAATCAGGATATTATCCATACCTAGTCTAGTTCCCACAGCAACTATTACCATAATTCCAATACTTACAAATTGATGTAGTAAGAATTTATAAAATGGTAATGATAATAATCTTGTATTAAAATATAGACCTATATTAACACTAATAAATTGTACTAAAACCATTTTAATTGCTAAACCAGTAGCTCCAGCATTTAGACCCATCATGCTCTCTGGCGCTAATAAAAAGTAAGTTAAAGGTAACCCTAATAACAGCCCGGAAAGTCCAATATTTCTATATAACTTCGTATTTCCTGTTGCATAAAAAATTGCATTGCTTAACTGACCATATGATTGATGTATTGGATAAAATGCCATAATTATCATTACTACTCTTGCCCCTTCATATTCATTACCACCTATTATATAAATTATCCTATCAGATTGAGTAGCAACGAAACAAGCAAAATACGCGATTATTCCATATATTAATGGAATATACCTTCGAAACATGAACCTCATTTGATTTATATCATTCTTTCCAAAAGCGACCGAAAATTCCCGCGTTAAAAGCTGAGTTAAAGAACGAGCAAATAAAAAATAAACTGCCCCTATTTTTAAGGACAATGTATAAAAACCTTGCTGGATACTACCTCCAAACTTTTGCAACAGCCAACGATCTAGAAATCCTATAACAAATGCAATTGTTATAAGACCTATCAAGGGATTGATATATTTAAAAAGATTCTTAATATATTTTTTATTTTCCTCAATACTTAATCTAAAATTAAAACCTTTATAAAAACCTCTTTTCCTAATAATTAGATCGAATAAAATCCATAGTATTATAATAATAAAGTAATTATATATAAAAAATGAAAATAAATTTAATTTATTAATAAAAAAAAGTACTGATATTATCACCAATGCTACAATTCTTTGAATAATTTTTCCTTTTTCTGCATCAACAGTCAATCCATAGGCATCAATTACTTTATTCTTTACCGTTAAAATCCATGTCATAATAGAAAATAACATGGCAAGATAAATTATCTGATTACTCTGTCCTAACCATAATTTTTGATGGATTATAGTCGAAGTTGCAGTAACTACAAAAATTAAAATAATTAGAACTATAACTACTATGATATACCGATAAAATATAATTATTTTTTTATCATCTTTTTTTTGAGATAATTTTGTATAAAACCAAGTAGAACTCCCCACTTCTAGAGAACCAACTAAATTGTCAAAAAATGTGGTCATAAAACCAAAATTGCCATATACCTCTGGTCCAAGACTTCTTGGTACCATTAATTGAATAACTGCACTTATTCCATAACTAAAAAAACTACTGAATAATTTAAATCCATATCTTTTCTTAAGTGAATCTTCTTTAAATTTATTTCTATTCTTTTTGCCTATCAAATCTCGCCTACTTTTTATACTTATATTTCAATTTAAAAATTAATCTTATATAAACATCATTGAACATTTGACTAAAATCAGAAATTTAAACTAAGAATAATACTAAATAAAAATTAACCACTTATATTTAAATTCAAATATAAAAAGCAATCACAAATTTATAAGAATTTATAATCTTTTCACCTTATCAGCTAAAATCTGCCAAAAAGGCTTTTCTTCTGTACCTTTTCTTTTCAAATATTTCTCTTTGTAATTAGCATAAGTTTCTTTATCAACTGTTAGTTCTTTGTCCCAATCAACTCTGAAATTTCCATCAATATTGATAAACTCTTTATTTAACTCCGTAGAATATACACAGATTTTTTTTACTTCACTTGCACATTTTTCCATTTCACCTGTAGTAAAGAATAAGACTGGTTTATTATATAAAACAGCAAAATTTAAAGAAGCGCTATAATGCATCAATACCAATTCAGAATCTCTTATTAGTTCTATAGTCTTCCCATAGATTAGTTTTCTGTCTCCAAAATAATTCTTATGTTTTTTATACTTAGATCTTGGGTGCGCTGCAATAATAATATTTAATCCAGTCTCTTTTTCAATCCTACTAAAAAATTTACTTAATGAATGGTAATATCGTGCTGGAGTAAGTGGAGATTTTGTACCCATATAAATATAATCAGGTGCAAAGGGCAAGTACTGATCAATAAAAACTGCATACTTCTCGCCTTTTATTTCATTTTTGGAAGGCTTTATTAAATCTTTTAAATATAAATCATAATCAAGGGTATGTCCCCAAATAATCTTTGTTCTCTTTCCAATTGGTGGATTATAATTAATTAATGTTTTAGATCCACCTGCTAATATTAATGTAGGAGATTTAATCATCAAATGCTTAAACGGGTTTATATTAAATAAATATCTTTTTATCTTTTCAAAATTAAGCCCTCTGATTTTCTCAAAAAAATAATCTAACTTTATTTTACTTAGTAGATTACGAGTTGTAACTTTAGTTTTATGATATGGTATTGTATTTACACAAAATAAAGCATATGGAATATCCTTCTTTGATAATTCTCTATATAAGAAATATGTTTTAAGATTGATAACAAATATTGTAATAACTAGCGTATCCAATTTTAATTTGCGTATTTCCCTTATTATTTCATCTTTATTTATAAATAATCTGCAATTGCTTTTTTTGTAATTAATTGGGTCTGGAACCTCTATTTTATTATAAACTCTAGTATATATAACAGGAGCTAGATCCCAAACTTCCACGTCAAATCCATTATTTCTAATTATTTCTATGCCAAATCTTTCATAGTCTCTTCTACAAAAAGTAGGAACAAAATAAATTATTTTTTTTATTTTCATTAACCTACCAATTCTCATATAAATTCAATAATGAAGATATCTTGCTTCTAATTGATTAATAGCTTGATATATAGTTATATTAATACCTATTCTAAAGATTTATAAATTTACTCTTGGTAAACTTAATAATAAACTTTCATAAAATTAATAAATTTGGAAAGTTATTTTGTTTACCTTTCCTTCTTTAATAACCTAATCTAGGTAGATAACCAATTACAATCTTTTTAAATATATGTAAAAAGGAATTAATAAATATAATTACATTCGCATACTATATTATATTAGCCAATTGTTTTAAAGAAATTATCACTTTTTCTGTTTTTCACGATGAAGTAAAACCATCTCAGCCATAAAAAAATCATCTTTTTCATCTATATCTACTGCACTTTGCCAACTAATAGGAAAAATTTTGTATCCTTTACCATAAAATGTTCTCTCCATTTTTAACAAATTAGCATTTGCTATCCAGACAGCTCCTGTTGGACAAAAAAGTGTTTCAAGATCCTGTGAGCGTTTTTTAAATGCTTCAGGAAAAATTGGTACAGCTTCCATAGATTCTTTTATTAATTTCACTGCCCACCAGGGGTTCATCCAACCAAATTTAAATACACTTATTTGAAAATTGCTACTTGAAACTAAAAAATTATTATATGAATTGATAATATCTGAGGCAGTTCTACATGGGCAATTCGCCATTAATTGAACTACTGTGTCATATTTTACTGACTTATATTCTTCCATTTTAATTAATGCATTGGCAGTTGCTACAGCTATAGGAGTGTAGTCATCTGCATCTTTAGGGTCTCTTAAAAAGGGAACATGAGCTCCTAATTTCCTGGATAAATCTGCAATATGCTCACTATCAGTACTAACTAGAACTTCGGAAAAAATTTTACTTTCTAGAGCAGCTTCTATAGTCCAAGCAATCATTGGCTTGCCCATCATATTTATAATATTCTTATTAGGAAGTCTTTTTGAACCTGATCTAGCAGGAATAATAGCGATTGTTTTTTGCATTTTACGAACTCCTTATTCGAAATATTGAAAAACATATTTTCTCTACAGCATCTTTGCTCATATGTGAAAATATTGGCAGACATATAATATTTTTAGCAACAAAATCTGTGTTATTTAAATTCTCTGCCCGATGTTCGATTCTTTTATAAGCGTCCATATTGTGCAGAGGAAAAAAGTATTTCTTTGTAAAAATACCTTCTTTATTGAGTTGTTTAATCAATTCATCCCTATCCATCCCAAAAGACTTTTTATTTATTATAATAGCAAAATCTTTAAAGGTTGTTACGTTATCTTGAGGAATATACTGAAAACTTATACCAGGGATTTTATTTAATCTTTTTTTATAAAGATTGGCAAGCTCATTTCTTTTACTGACAAATCTATTTAAAAGTAATAAGCTCTCAAGAGCAATAGCAGCATGGAACTCGGACATTTTTCCATTTAACCCTATATAATGACAATTGTAATTAGCACCTGCCCCATAATTTCTCCCGATATCCATTGCCTCCATTAGTTTTTTATCATTAGAAGTAGCGATTCCTCCTTCTGCGGAAGTGACTACTTTGGTGCCTGAAAGAGAAAAACACTCAATATCGCCAAAACTACCTATATACTTTCCTTTATACTTTGATCCCAAGGCGTGGGCTGAATCAAATATTAATTTAAGATTATACTTCTTTGCTAAGCTTGTTAAGCTATCAATGTCAACAGGATTTCCAAAAACATGGACAGCTACTATTGCTGATGTTTTATTAGTGATCTTTTTTTCTACATCTCTAACGTCAATATTAAAAGTATTAGGGTCAATATCAGCAAAAACAGGAGTCAGCCCATTCCAAACTACAGCATGGCCAGTAGCAGAAAATGTAAAACTGGGAAGAATAACCTCCCCTTTTAATTCTAGTACTTTAATAGCTAGCATCAAAGCACTCGTTGCGTTCGGGAAAGTTAATGCTTCGTTAACCGACAGAAGATTTTCAATTGCTGCCTCTAATTCATTAGAATACTTTGAAAAATTTGAGAGCATAAGACTATTGGCGATATCTCTAAATTTTACATCAAGTGATGGATAATCAGGTAATGTTGGCTGAGAAACATATATATTATCGGAAATAGATACATCTGGTTTAGTCTCAACATATATATTTTTATGATGACTTTTTTCTGCATAATCTATAACTGTTGTTTTAAAAGATACATCCTTAGTAACAGTTGAACCTGCACCTATCATAGAACCTGAGCCAATATGGATATCTGGAAGAATAGTTGCTCCAACCCCCACAAAGGCAAAATCATCTATAATTACCCTCTCAGAAGTTTTTACTCCAGAGCCTAAATACACAGAATATCCTATTTTATTATGGTGTTCAACAATAGCACCAGTATTAATAATTGTTGCTTTACCTATAACCACATTATTATTTATCACTGCTCCAGGACCAATAAAACTTCCCTCTCCAATGATAGCTCCTTTATTAATTATTGATGATGGGTGAATGAGCGTAACAACCTTTAAACCACGACTTACTGCCAGCCGAAACAAATTTCCTCTTGCAACGTTATCTCCGATTGCTATATGAACACATTCTGCTTCAATTTCAAGTGATCCAATATTATCAGCAGTACCGATGACAGGAATATTATCAATAACCTTATTCTGAAGCTCCGGTGCATTATCTATAAAACCAATAACTTTAAAATCATCTAGTTCTTTCAGCATATCAAGAACCATGCTAGCATGCCCGTTAAGGCGAGCTCCTATTATGACAATTCTTTTATTTTTCAATTACATCATCCTTTTTAATTTTTATGATTCATCACTAACATTTTATAAAAAATATATCAATTATTAATTTTTGAAACCATATCCCACGTAATAACTTCATCCTTTTCCATATCCTTTAGTGTTCTATATCCTAAAAGTTTGTTAAAATACTTAGGCTGAACCCCAAATCCTGGTCTCTTTACACTTAGCATGTCTTTCGTTATTATACTCCCCGCCTTTATTTTTTTTACAGTTACAATACTTTTTCTATGTACCATCCTTTGCTGCAATTCTACATTACCTATAGTTTTAAGACCAGTGCCAAGCGATCTTCCCACTTCATCAATACCAATCACAAATCTTTTCAACTCATCTGGTTCTATAGAAGCTCCATGATCTGGACCAAAATCTTTTTTCGACAAGGTAAAATGTTTTTCAAATAATTTAATACCTCTGGCTCTTGCTCCAACTGACACATTTATTCCTAGAGTATGATCTGATAAACCAACGGGAACCTTGAATTTATTAAAAAGAGTATCGATTACTTTAATATTCATATCATCGATTTTTGCCGGGTACCAAGACACGCAATGCATTAAATAAATCTCTTTAGCTTTATGACTTCTTAAGAATGAATATACTTCATCTATTTCCTCTATTGAAGCCATGCCTGTAGAAATAATCATAGGGATCTTTGTTTTTACTGCTTTTCTCAGTAATGGAAAATTAGTAATTTCACCAGATGCAACCTTTAATACAGGTACTCCTAAATCAACAAGAAATTCTAATGATTCTTCATCAAAAAAACTTGAAATCCAAGGTATCCCAATTCGATGTGCATAATTAAATAACACTCTATGTTCATCGTAACTTAATTCCAATCTTTTAGCCAACTTATAAAAGCTTTCTCCTTTTTTACTACCATGTGTTATATAAGAAGAAGCTATCGAATTCTTAGACATGTGCTTTTCTGTCTTAAAGGTTTGAAACTTAACACATGTACACTTTGCCTCTGACGCAATATCAATAAGCTTTTTTGCCTTATTAACACTTCCATCATGATTAATTCCAACTTCTGCAATGATACAAGCAGCGCCATCAGAGCCGTTTAATAGATTTTTCCCAAATAAAATATTTTTTTTGTTAACCACTATATATACAATAAAAGAATAATAATTATTTAACCTGTTCCATCTTTCTCCGATACTCAGCTAAACCTTTTCTTATCGAGCAAGGATGATAATTCCATATCTTTGCAGCTTTCTTAATTGAAAGTGCCGGAAATCCTTTAAATATTGGCCCAGATGGTGGTTTAACTTCGATATTTACAGTACGTTCTGGAAAGGTTTTAGCTATAGCATGAGCTATTTCTAAAACGGTATGTGCTGAACCAGAACCGATATTAAATACACCATAGTTATCATTTTTTAAAGCAGCTAATGTGGCTTTAACTACATCATCTATATAAACAAAATCATAGGTAGCATAACCACCATTCCAAATCTGTATTGGTAACCCCTTATCAGCATATTCCATAAAACTCGCTATCATAGACTTTTTTGGCATGCCTAATCCGTAACATGAAGCTACACGTAACGTTGTCGAAGGCAACTGGTATTGAGTTCTTAATTGCTCAACATATAACTCTCCAACAAGCTTGCCTGTAGAATAATACATAGCCCCACCTATAGGGTAAACAGGGTGATCTTCTGAAACAGGAGATTTTGAGTAGCGATATATAGTTCCTGCGGAAAAGAAAATAAGACGAAGCCCCCGAACTTTAAGAATAAGCTCAGCTAAACGAAGAGTGATCAATCCATTTACAAGCAGACATCTTCTTGCGTATACTGGATCTTCATAATTAGGCGGAATATATGCTGCAAGGTGGCAAACTACATCTACTTGTCTAATAGCATCACGAACTTTTTTAATTTCACCGAGATCACCTTTGATAAAATTAACCTCATTACAACTTAAATGATCTGGCAATTCATGTTTATCAAACGCAACTACCCCACATCCTTCCTTCAAAAGACCTTCTATTAAGTTGACACCTAGGAAACCGGATGCTCCTGTAACTAAAACTCGCCTTTTTGATTTAACTTTTTTACTTTTTACCATATGAGCAAATCTTCTAATAAATAGAAATTTTTTATCCTGATTTATATTAAATTTCAGGTATTATTTTGTCAAGGAAACAAATTGTTTTTACTATTTAAAAATCAAAGGTCCACACCCTCCAGCTATAATCTAATAATAATAAATTACTTTTATCACAGCATAGCTTTTAAAATGAATTAATGACTTCTAGGTAAAAGAACTACTGTAACTATTTAAACACTAATTTCCCCTAAAGAACTAATCCTGTTTGAAAGCTAGGGACTAAGACAGAAGAATAGAAACAGGAGGAAAAGAGACTTTACCAAAAGATAATAGATAAATTGTTAAACTGTAAGATCTTTGATACCATGTAGGGAACCAAGCCACTTATTGAAAGATGGAGGTGTTTCTATAATATTATAAAGCTCTATAGTGTTTTATATTATAAGCTACCTTTACCAGAATATAGAGTGGCTGATATTAGTTTAGAAATATTTAGATACTAACTTAAAAAATGAATTAAATAACAGGGTATGAATAGTAAAACTTATATTTGAGCATAATTACTTTATAAGTATATATATATTCATCTACTAACTAAATATTTTATTTACTGAAAATTTGAAGACTATATAAAAAAATATTTATTTCGTTATTATATTTTTTATAACATAAAATCAAAAGTTAGACTAAAAAGAAATCTTCAATTAAAATATAAATTTGCTAATGTATCTATATATTTAATTTACTTTATTAAGTTAGATAATTATGTAATTTGGGTATGGTGAATTAATGAAAGTACTTAAGGAGAGAAAAAAATGAACAAATTAAATACAAATCATTTATCTATAATTGAAAAGGCTAGGAATTTGTCAGAAGTTGATTATAACTACCCTTTAGAAGCAATGATACCAAATAATATTATGTTCGAAGTTACAAATATGTGTAACCTTAAATGTAAGATGTGCTATAACAAATATATGAAAAGGAAAAGAGGTTTTATGCAATTTGATCTATATAAAAAAATTATTGATCAAGTACATGAATTAAAAATAGAAAATTTAGCTTTATATACAACTGGAGAAAGTTTTTTGCATCCACAAATTTT
>Ga0114922_10000270_pt1 | contig 50028 bp, 47 predicted proteins | sample AartaG_FD_100975 | JGI IMG/M metagenome (GOLD analysis project Ga0114922, IMG submission 100975) | Deep subsurface microbial communities from Aarhus Bay to uncover new lineages of life (NeLLi) - Aarhus_00045 metaG | ecosystem: Environmental > Aquatic > Marine > Oceanic > Sediment | place... | reverse complement strand
TTGACTTTAGAATTCACCAATCAAGCCTTTCGGGCGAAAATATCCGAGTCAGTGGTTTAGTAATCCATCACCGCGATGCGGGTAATAAACCGGGGTAATGCAGCATAGGAGAAATGAATAGCTTGACACCCTATCTCCCACTGTGCTAAAGTACCGCCGCTTCCAATAATTATTCCACATTCAATGGTCAGACTGGAGATTAAGCTTGGCGACTTCCCGCACCGATAAGATGAGCGAACGTTTAAGAGACCTGCAAGCCTCCTCCCCCGACGTCGAAGCTTCGGCGGTAATAAGCTTTGATGGTTTGACCATCGCCTCAGCCCTTCCCGAAAACGTCGAAGAAGATCGAGTAGCTGCTATGTCGGCAGCCATGCTTTCCTTGGGAGAGCGCATCTCAGGCGAGCTGGGTCGTGGGAATCTGGACCAAGTCTATATTCGTGGTGAAAACGGCTTCATGGTCCTGATGGCCGTTGGCTCTGAAGCTGTTTTGACCGTCTTGGCACGTAAACAAGCGAAGTTAGGTTTATTATTCCTCGATATGCGTCGCTCCACACAGGACCTCGCCGAGCTTGTTTAAAGGAAGTCCAATTCCGTGATTTTGATCGAAAAAAGCCATAAGACCTATCCGAACTATCCAACACGCGCGTTCCTTCTTGCGTTGGAAGATGTACTCGGTAAGAATGGCGTGAATGCCTTGCTTCGAATAGCAAACCTTCAGGGATGGATTGAGACCTATCCTGCAGAAAACTTCAATCGTGAAGTTGATCTTTCTGAATTTTCATCTCTGAATGCAGCGCTCGATGAGATTTATGGTTCTCGAGGTGGCCAAAGCTTAGCCCGTCGAGCATCCAAGTCCGCCTTTGACATCACCTGGAAACAGCACAGTGCGTTTGGGGATCTGCAAACCGCGGATTTCGAATCCCTTCCCGCGCAGACGAGAAATAAGGAAGGTTTAACAGTCTTTGCTGAAGTTCTTTCGGCTGCGAGCGACCTGGAGTGCGAGGTTCAGGAGAAAGACAACCTCATTCTTTTCCGCGTCCAGAATTGCCCAGTTTGCTGGGGGCGAGAGACTTCTTCACCAACCTGTCAGGGATTGATAGGCTTACTTGAAGGCTGTTTGCACTGGCTGGGTTCAGGGGAGGAATTTGAAGTTACTGAGGAGGAATGCTCAGCTATGGGGGCAGAGGCTTGTACGTTTTCCATTAAAAACACCCCCTTGGAGTAAATTTTACCCACGCTGGACACGAACCAGCGGTACTTAATTGCAACTTATCCGCTCACAGGAAATCCTGCAGAATTAAACCGCCAATATCATCTTCGAATAACCTCAAAACCATGAGACAACTGACAATCGTGATACCGACGTATAACGAAGCTGAAAACCTGCCGGCTCTTGCGGCCGATCTCTGGGCATTACCAATACCCGACCTGAAGATCCTGGTGATCGATGATGCTTCTCCCGATGGGACCGGGGAGGTCGCAGAACACTTATCCCTCAGCAAACCAGAACGGATTTCTGTGATCCACAGAGCCGGGAAACTTGGTCTGGGAACTGCATACATCGCCGGCTTTAAATACGCACTTCAATCTGGTGCTCAAGCCATCGGGCAGATGGACGCCGATTTTTCTCATTCCCCGAATTACCTCCCCACTTTTATGGACCTATTGGAAAGCTATGACGCTGTTCTCGGGTCCCGGTACATCGAAGGTGGAAAACTGGACGAACGCTGGGGTGTGGGTCGACTGCTCCTATCCTGGTTTGGTAATTATTATGCCCGTACGATCCTTGGGATGAAAATCCACGATACGACGGGAGGGTTCCGCATATGGAGACGCGAAACCCTGCTCGGAATGCCTCTGGATCGCATTCGGTCAAATGGATATGTTTTTCAGGTCGAGATGGCCTATGTGGCACAACGCTTGGGATACCAGATCATTGAAAGCCCAATATACTTCGAAGACAGACGGATCGGTGAATCGAAGATGTCCTTTCGAATTCAGGTCGAAGCGGCATTTCGTGTCTGGCAAGTGCTCATGACTCATCGTAGGCTTACACCTGCTCAACGCAGGCAATCCCCTAAATAGATTATCGCTGTAATCGTCCTTCTTCAGCAGCAAGTTGGGCGATTTTCTCCCAATCCTGGATTGAAAGTTCTTGAGCTCTGCTTTTCGGCTGGATATCTGCTCGAACTAGCAAATTCTCCACTTCTACCGGGCTCAAGCCCATCCCAGACGCCAGAGAATTGCGTAGTTTTTTCCGCTTTTGACCAAAACCAGCGCGAGCTAGACTGAAGATAACTGGGATAACTCTACGAGGGACAACAGGTTCCTTATATATGTCTATGCGCAAAACCGCCGAATCCACCTCCGGGATGGGATAGAAATAACTCGCCGGAATGCTTGCGGTAATCGTTGCGTCGCCAAAGATCTGAACCCCCAATGCAAGCAGGCTCATGTCACCTGGCGAACCAATGATCCGTTGAGCGACCTCACGCTGCATCGTCAGCACGACCCTTGCGGGAGGCATGGAAGAGTCCATCAAGTGCCGAATAAGAGCCGATGTTATGTTATACGGAATGTTTGCAACGACACTATAGCCAGATCGCGAGACAAGCTCGCCCGGATCAACCTGCAGAAAATCGGCATGAAGTAAGGTCACATTTTCGAAATCGTGCAGGTTATCCTGGAGGACAGGGATCAGTCGTTTGTCGATTTCAACCGCAAGTACCTGCCCTGCCTGTTGAGCCAATTCGATTGTCAGTGTTCCGAGCCCTGCACCAATCTCGATGACTTCCTCGTGTCCGGTTAAATCCGCGGCAGAGATTACAGCGTCCAAGACTCGCTGATTGACAACGAAGTTCTGGCCAAGATTTTTCTTTGGCGAGATCCCATATTTTTTCAACACGTTAGGCGCGTCAAGCAATGAGATGTGCATAGGTATTGTCCTGAAACAACAAAGCCGGTGAGTTACGCGAATTCTGTTAAATACTTATCCCGATTCGCCCCGCGAGCAATTTTGCCGCTGCTTGTTTTAATTAACCAGCCGCGATCTACGGTCAATACATATCGCGCCGTTACATCCGTTCCGCGCGATATCTGATCCCTGATCTCGCGTGCGATCTTCGCTCGAGCATCATCTTCGATCACATCTACTTCGGCGATGACACAAATCTCCTCGGTCCCGATGTCTTCATTGAATATTCCGAAAGCAACCACTCGCCCTGGATGTACAGCTTCAACCTCCATCGCAAGTTCTTCGAGATCCTGGGGAAAAACATTCTTTCCGCCGACGATAATCAACTCTTTCTTTCGACCGGTCACAAACAACTCACCATCCACAAGGTAACCCAGATCCCCGGTGATATACCAACTATCCATAAAAGTCTTTTGGGTCAAATCATCACGGTTGTAATAGCCGGATAGCAGACAATCCCCTTTCAGCGCAATTTCGCCGACTCGCCGGTCAGGCAAATCTTTCCCGTCGGCATCTATAACGCGCACACGCGTACCTTCAATCGGTTGACCCGTTGAAAGCATTTTAATCGCATCCTCTCCACCCTTTGCCGGAACCGCAATTTGACCTTCCGATAGGGATCGCCTGTCGATTTCATCCAACACAACCGGTGATTCGATGCCGCCTTGCGTGACTGCAAATACGTTCTCAGCCATTGCATAACACGTCGCCAATGCTTGCCGTTTTAGCCCGTATTTTGAGAAGCGGTTGAAGAATTCCTCATGACTTTTCCATCGCATCGGCTCTGAGCAGTTAATCACGGCTCGCCAGCTGGATAGATCGACGTTGTCGAGATCGCGATCGCGCACTTTGCGAGCACTGAAGTTATACGCAAAATTCGGCAGCCAGCTCAGTGTTCCACCGTATTGGGAGATCGCTGATAGGAGCCGATAGGGAGCGCGAATCCAATCGAATGGTGACATTAGAACAAGTTTTGATCTCAACAAGATGGGCATGATGAAGCCAGCGATCAAACCCATATCGTGATAAAGGGGAAGCCAACTCACAACGACATCGTCGCTGGTCATATTAATCGCTTTTGCGTAAGCTTTAAGTTGACTAAGAACAGACTGGTGGGATAGGGCAACGCCTTTCTGCAAGCCAGTCGTTCCAGATGAGTGCTGTAAAAGCACGATATCCTCCGGCTCGCTGTCCATCCCTCCCAGCGTCTCCCAGGAGATCTCGGCAGGCGGTTCGACTTCAGTCCAAAGACAAACGGATCGAACCGAATCACCTTCGGTTCGTGCTTTCGCGACTTCATCTGCAAATTCTGGATAGGTGATGATCACAGCCGGCTTGGTGATCTCGATCAACGCAGCCAACGATTGGCGATAGCGTTCTGGGGATAGTTTCTCCGTCAGAAAGGGCATGATGGCGGGGATGGCGCCATGCAGAATAGCACCGAAGAAAGCTTCGATCAGTGGTCTACCATGCTGCAGGAGCAAAATGGCTGGTTCGCTGCGCCCTACCCCCGCACGCTCTAAGATGTTTGCATACCCGATTGCACCCCTGATGAGATCAGCATACGTGATCGCCTGATCTCCATCCCGCGACTGGAGGATAAGTGCCAGTCGATCGGGCACCTCTTGGATTGTCCGGTAAAGTACCTCAGGGACTGTCGTCATATCGATTAGGTTGGTCTACGTGTGGAGATTAACACAGCCAATTCTTCGATCGTATCGAAAACATCTGCCGTGAGCTCGGTGTCATCGATTCGGGCACCGAATGTATCCTCGATGAAGAGGGCAAGGTCCACCAAGCTGAACGAATCAACCAAGCCACTGGAGATTAACGGCTCATCAAATGCAATCTTCCGAGTCGGGTCTTTAAGTAATTCCGTTGAAATATAGGTAGCAATTTGATCCTGCATTTATCTGATGTCCATTTGCCGGAAATTCTCCCCTCTCCTATCGGTTATTGTTCCTAAGGTGCCGATACGCCCTGCCAAACAGCGTTTAGGACCTGAAGCGCAGTGAGATTTCTCCAGGGCCAGGCTGCCATCATTGCTTCAGGGTCGTCGAAGTGATTTTCAGCAAAAGTGAGATGAAATCCATCTTCCATTAAGCCCTGGTTTGGAAGTGGCTGGATCGCTCGCCAGAAATTCCAGAGTGGGATGTCATATTCGTAAGCTAACCTCGCCAGGATCGTATTGATACGGTGATCGCCCTCAAGGTTATCCGCTTTCGTAGCGAGAATTGGAAGGATTCCTCGGTCGATCAGTGTCTCCAAGATCTCTCGCACGTATTGCTCATATTTATCAGGATCTCCCTCCCACCAGGTTTCCAGGCTCACTAAAGCGACGCTGGGCTGATGCAGGCGGATCTCACAATCTAACGGGGTCTCGCCAGGGTCACAGGATTCGGGATTCGCCCATAGTGGAGAAACGACCGATGCTGCGTTAAAACCTCTTCGAACGGCCTCGCTTTCTCTTGAGAATGATCCCTCAAACCATTCGATAGTCTCATCAAGGTATGCTTGGTCCTCACTCAACGAATAATAACCTCTGTGGTCGAAGATCGACAGGAACATAGAGGGAACGTTCTGGCAGTCGCCGACTTTCGAGAAAGCACGGGGATTATTCCCCAAACTCAATCCATAGATATAGATCTCTCGTGCTCGGTCACTTAAAACCGGGATCACAGGGAGATCCTGCCATTTGCTTGGGTCGAAAATAGCTGTTGGGGTGGGAGTCGAGCGCTCGATTTCACCCGGCTCAGCAACTTGAGCTGGGCTTGAGGAAGTAACGACTGTGGGGGTCACCCCACTTCCAGGTTCCTCGGTTGTGCTCTCAAATGGAATCTCAGTAATTTCAACCGGCGTTGGAGAAGATAATCCCTCGAGGGAAGCTCGAGCCCCCCCCTCCGTTGCACTTGTGCATCCAGCCAGGATGAAAACGACAATACCAATCAACATAGTAAATGCTATGTGAGAAGAAAAATTGCGTTTATTTACCATTTTCTACCTTCGAAAGCAGTCAAACTCCCCTCTGAATTTGGAGTTCACGATCCTTGGAGAAACTCTTTAATCACTTCGATAATATCCTGCGCCAGATTTTTTGACCCCAGAGGTGTGTAGTGAATCGCGCTGTCCGTAAATTCTGAGGATGGCAGCGCATCCCATAGATCCACATAATACCAACCTCGCGCAGACGCCTGGGATTGCAGTTCCTCCCTATAGAAGTCATACGCCCAGCGCGGGTAGTAGAAATTGTACCGGACTTCGCTGTTTTCACCCTGGCTGATAAACACTGGTTCGTTGATGAAAACTACCGGGATATTACCTGCCGCCAGCAATCCTCCTTCAAGTACTTCAAATGCAAGTTCGTTGGAGGACAAATCCCCTAGCAAGAAGTTGTGGAATTCTTGATCTGCAGGTAAATCCTCGAGCCGCTCATTGTAGGTTTCAGGAATTTCATGGTCAACGCCGGATCCAGCCCAAAGCACACCCAACATCTGAAGCTGAAGGAGTTGAGCGAGTTCTCGCCGCTGCCCTATGACGGTTCGATCCCAAAACGTCGAGTTCTCAAACCGCTCGTCCTTGGGGTCGAGGTCGAGAGCATAGTGTGCGATGAGCTCTCGCGTGTGCTCCGGATTGAGTTGTAGAAAGGGTGAATCTAGTTGGGATTCTCTGGGAAGAGACTCCAGCGTGACCAGCCAGATGATCAAATCTGGGTGATTTAAAAGCCCGCGTTCAAGGATCATAAGATCCTTCGTAACAGACATCGTTGGATATCCAAGATTGTAAGATCGTACGCTTCTTCCATCTACTGTTATTAATTCGCTCTGATTGATTTGAGCCGAAAGAGTCTGCACTGGCTCTAGCAAAAAGCCCCACACCGATGAGTCGCCGATAATTAGAACGCGAAATTCATCTTCGCTCTTATCTATGCCCTGGATCTCATGAGAGGCAAACATCGCATCTAATTGGGATAGCGTGGTGTTGAACGAACGACCTGGGTCATCCCCATAAGGAAGCCGTAACCGCCCGGGGAAAAGACCGTTATACATTGAGAGCCGCCCGAGCAGGGGAAGCGGATTTAGCAGAACGTAAAGCACGTTAATCAACGCAAATAATAGGAAGGCTTTCAGGAGAACCCGCCAGATGAAGCCCCACGAGAATGTCACCGCTTCCTGCACCACACCCTGAGTTTCAGTCATCGATATCCCCCGAACATTCGTATGAGAATCTCCCAAGACATCTGAACGCTCGGCAAGGCAAACCAGACCCACCCTAGCGTGACGAAGCTGAAAGTCAGAACAAGACTGACTGTTCTCGTAGTAATCCCTCCGTAGAAGACTGGAGAAATTCGATCCCGTCTGGCATTAAGAAAAGCTACCCAGCGGTTATGGACAAATAACCCTATTGCATGCCATAAGCCCCAAAATGCGAAATTCCATGTCACCCCGTGCCACAGCCCTATCAGCGTCATCGTCACGAGCTGACCCACCAGGATTATGAGCGCAGGATTCATCCGCAATCGGCTTTTTCGCAGCGCGCGCGTAAGAGGATTGAATACATAAGCGCGGAACCAGTTCGCAAGCGTCATGTGCCAACTATTCCAGAATGTCCCGATATTGGTTTTCAGGTATGGGTGGTCGAAGTTCTCCGGGAGCTGGATGCCGGATATGAGCCCGATGCCTATTGCCACATCGGAATAACCGCTAAAGTCGAAGAACAAACGCAGGCTGAAGGCGAACACAAGCACCCAGAGCCAGGGGACAGAACGCGTCAAGACAGCATTAGTCGAATTCAAGGCGAAGATTGCCAATCCATCCGCCAGCACAAATTTCTGAAAAACACCGAGAATGATTCTCTTGGCACCAGCGAAATATACACTCGCCGTAGGTTTTGCTGCATTCTGCATCTTGGAGGCAAATACCTCGACGCGATCAATCGGCCCGGCAGTGATCGCAGGAAAGAAAAGGGCATACGTCATAAAATCTAGGAACGACAGCGCTGGCAATCGACCGGATTGGTGATCCCTAAGGACATGCAGGAGACGAAATGCTATGTAAGAGAAACCAAGCCAATACAAATCTGTAGATGCAACTATATTTCGCGATTGCCCCGTCACCCCTCGCAGGAGACCGCTGGCCCATAGTGAAATAGGCTCAGTTTTCAAAACAATGAAAATTCCGACAATCAATACACCGAGAAGACCACCTATCAGACGTGACTGTTTTGCGAGCCATCCACTGACAAAAACCAGGATCACCAGAATGGAACTTATAAGGGCTACTAGAGATGTTGAAGGGGGGCGAGATGCACTTAGCTGCCATCCCTCGGGTAGAAAACGATTCAAGCTGATGAGCAACGGAAGAAGAGCCACGAATAGTAACGCGGTGAGACCCTCCCGGTTCACCTCGCGATTACTAGGGCGAGTCACCATCCAGGTTATCACTGTCAATACGATCGATGCTGTTGGAAACCAGAAATCAAACTGGCGTAATGAGACCGCAGGTTGAAGCCAGTAAACACTGACCAGACTGATGACGAAAAGTGACCATCTCCGCCATCTGCTGGAAGTGGTCAGGAGCAGCGCGCTGACAAGAAGACTGGCTACAAGAATGTGGATCAAGGTCATTAGAAACCCTGATAGATCCACTGCGGGGAGGTATCCGCGGTGAGGATGATTATCAGAAGAATAATCAAGCACAGCGCGAGCGCGTAAAGATACTCTCGTGTGCCTGTATTACGAAGCTTCACTTGCTCCTCCCAGTTTCATACCCACACATCTTCCACTCCCCGTCCTCCATCACAGCGAGGTAGGTCCTCCCCGAAAGGGGGATATCCTGGTCCTCCCCACCGTAGTTCGCGATAATCTTTCCCTCACATTCGACGAGTGTTTGATCACCGCTCACGCTAACAGTATCGCAGGATAACCCATCAAGACGAACGATGACGGATTCAAACGAGGATGCTTCGGCATGCGCACCTTCCTCCCAATCCAGGCATGATTTATTAACCGCCCGGATGACATCTTTCGACACAAGAGCATTCAGATATGCTTCAATCGCATCATCGGCCGATCCCTGCTGTGCGCAAGCAGTGAGAGTTAGGATTAGGAGGGAAAGAATTCCAATGGTCAGAACTGTCTTCCGCATGCTCACACCTCCAATGGGATTACATAATTGATTCCTGATGATCAATAAAATCAATTTCCACTCGATTCCGAATTGTTCTTTGATCAAAACCTTAAGGAAGAATCCAGGGAATGCTGTCCAATGGCGGGACTGGAGTTAGGAAATAAAGAGTAGTCCAATCGTACCAAGCCTCATAATTATCGTCCGTGAACCCTAAATCGATCCAATCCTTATCAGCAAAACCTGCACCAATATCCTCAATCGACCCGGGTCCATAAACAGGGACAAATACAGGCCAACCTTTCATCTGGTTATACCAGCTGCGGATGACGCCAATCACGCCTCTAGCGACTGGGCGTCCGCTTGCTGTGAGAGAAAAGCAATCCGACGCCCCGCTTCTGCACGGCGAATAGGAAGTCGCATAAACAGGGATCGCTCGCCAGTACTCGATTGTTCCACTCCCCGTGTCTAACGTACGGATAACGATCTTGGTGCCATAGCCCACAACTCGTGGCTTCGGCTCAATAACGGGGACTGCGTCGTCCACGGACCTTTTCACCTCAACCCCGTCCTCTATTCGTAGGCGAATTCGTTTCTCCACCACTCCATAGGAACCTGCGCTGATAACCTCTAACGCATCTAGCTCCAGATAATCGACCGGCTGGTAGACAGTGTTGAAGGGGATTGGCTCCATCTCAGATAGGATTTTTTCCTCTACCCTAACCACACGAATTCGGCCATCGTTGGGAATTGGGGCTTCTACCTCAGGGACTGCGTAATCCAAGCCGGTCAATACAATACCCGCTTGTGCCAACGCTTCACCGACCGTTTTTCCAGCAGCCCGCGTGTGGATTACCTCACCATCTGTTTCGAATACAAGTGGCTGAGATCTAACAATCTCAATCCTGTCACCTGTGGATACAGGCGCATCTGTAAATGGCTCGGCATAGTCTCCTTCGTAGAGGATGATCCCTGCGTCCCACAACACGTCTCCAACTGTAGCAGCTGCACTGCGAATATGAGTTGAACTGCCGGAATCGATGATTTCGAGCTCAACCCCTGGAAATAAATGGATACTAAGTGGGTATTTTGGGACCTGGGCGCTGGAAGGGTCTTCAATCCACCTGGTAACCTCTATTCGATCGCCGGGGAAAACCCGAACACCTGCCTCAAGCAGGATATTTTCTGGCGAGATAGCGGTTGATAGCACCTTCTCAATTTCACCGCCGGTTTGAATGATCACCTCGCGAGCGTTCTGAACCCGGATTCTCATTCCAGGGATTAATATCGCGCTCTCCGACGGTTGTACTTGGTCCTCGTCTCCAAATGTAACGCCAGCATCACGGAGCGCAGCTTTAACCGTCCGCGCGTGCGTCCGAAGAGAGGTCTCAGATCCGTTGATTTCCAGATGTACTGTTCGGGCAGTCGCAGCGTAAACCAACACTGACCCACACAGGGCTAGCATAACAATCCCCAAGGAGATGATCTGAGGATATTGATCGAGGGTGCGTTTAACTTTTTCCATAAACCGCGCTGAGTATACCAAAAGACTCAAATGGCGTTTCTTCTCCAAAGTGCAGCCGATTCATCAGCATGACTCTTGTGGACTATAATCCTTTCCTCAGATCATCGTCCGACTGCGATGGTTGTTGTAAGAAACATGCTTGGTAATCGTTTGTCACGTTATGTAACTTATTGGTCATTCAAACATCTAAATAGTATTGCAGTGTTGAATTAAGCGAATGAGGTGTTGAAGTTCATGCCAATCTATGAGTTTCAATGTGACAAATGCGGTTATCCGTTTGAGGAATTACTCTTTAGCGCCTCGAAGCTAGATGAAGTACGCTGCCCAAATTGTTCAAGCAGCCGAGTCCACAAGCAGATCTCACTATTTGGAACAACTAGAGGGGGTACAAAATCCGACACATCCTACGCTTCTTGTACAACAAGCACTTGAGGGATTCCTTCGCCTTAATCTGACCGTGTGTCAGATATTCTCATAAGAAAAGCCATAAAAAGACAAGAACTATGGAGGTCACCGAAAATATTATGCGGTGACCTTTTCTATTTTCATCAAGCAATACCCAATTAGAATCAAATAGCGCCGGGGCAGGCACCCTGACGGCACCCGGAGAAATCTCTGTACCGCTGCTTCCTTTCGGACCTGACGGGGTTTGGAGATCTCCGCTGCGTCAGACCTGCCCAGACGCCAGAATGGAGGATATCGCGCGCAACACAAGCTGTCAATTCGATCTGTCATCATTTATCCAGTATTCGTTGAAATACTGATTTGTCCTTAGATCTTGCCGCCCATATTGATTCTTCGAGACCCGTTCTTCGTGAGTGAGATAATGAATGATTAAATCAATGGACATGATTGCTTGATTGTCGTTCTATGACTCGAAGATTCAAAATCATGGATAAAAGTATCACTCCCAGCAGCCCATTCACACCACCGTAAGATGAAAGGTATTTTGATTGGTTTAAGTAAAGACACCGCGTTTGCGGTGTCGTGAGGCGGAGAGGGTGGGATTCGAACCCACGGAGCCTTTCAGCTCACTCGCTTTCCAGGCGAGCGCGTTAGGCCAGACTACGCTACCTCTCCATCGGGTTTACAGCTCACTTGGCCGTGAGCGCCGCAATTATATCATGGGGATATTGGTAGCTCAGGAAGCGGAAAAACCCAGAGATTATGATCTTCATGGGAGCGAAAGACAATCGCAGAGCCATCTGGAGATGGCTGCCAGTCATTGCTTGCGATCGGAAGAGCATCAAGCAAGGGATCCGTTAATTGCCACACAATATCCTCGTGAATGTCAATCTGCCACAGGTAAGCACCGGGAGCGTCCAGATCTTGCGGGATCACGAGCAATTGACCCTCGTTACGCCAACGGTAAGCGCCAATGAACGGATAGTGTTGCTCTGCGCTGCCATCCATCCCAACGATCCAAAGACCGTTCCGATCGGGATGATTTTCAAAAGCCATGAAGAAAGCCAGCCAACCACCTTCGGGGGAGAGAAGGAGGCTGCGGGGTTTTTCTACTTCAAACAGTAGTCGCCCGGCACCATCCTCCGTTGAAACCCTCCAAATCCCGGCAGGCCCATCTGGAGCCAAACGGCCATAGACGAGAATCGCCTTTTCTCCAGCAGCCCAGCCTATGAAGTGACCACCATTAACTGTGACAACTTCGCGCGCTGCCCCTCCGTCAAGCTCTGCCAGCCATATCGCATTTTGGCGAAGATCAGGATGACGAATTCCGCGAGACCCTAGTTCCCACGCGATCTGATTACCACTGGGGGAGAAAAAGATCCTTCTTCCCGGCGATGGAACCACCCAACGATCGCCATCTGCCCAACGCTCGATGTAAACCGCCCCAGCCTCCGGGTATGCCACTAATGACCAATCCCGTGAATAAACGCCAATTCGCTCGGTGAGCAGTGTGGGGTATCCCCCCTCTCTGGGAATACTATACAGACCAGGGGTCTCGCCGTTGTCCCCTGCATCAAAAAGCATCACCCATTCTGAATTCGAAGACCAACAAGGATAAGGACAGCATTCTCCTTCGGAGATACGAATTGGAAGCGTTCGAGGGTTGTTTCTCGGTAAATGTGAGATAGGGAGAACAGACTCTGGCGTCGAAGTGGGAAACGGAGGTTGGGATGTAATCCTCGCCGGCACATTAGCATTTCCATCGGAAGTAATTGGTCCAGCTTGAGCAGCGTCAGAGAGCACCCCCATAAAGGCTATAAAGGTCAAACTGAGACAAACAAATATAAGGCGCTTACCAATCAAATGGCCATGGAGATGCATAATCATTCACCAATGGATACCCGAATCGAGTCTCAGGTTGTTCGAATAGATCGGTCCAGCTTCTTGGATTCTCCATATCCATCTCAAATCGTATCGGTTCCGACCCAATTAAGGCTAACCGCTCCCAATCCGCTTCAATGAGATTAAGGGGGTTATAACCAATCGCGTGCGTCTTGGAGTCGCGGATCTCCAAATGGATGTGCGGACGAGAAATACACGTGAGATCGGGGTCTCCGCTTAAAGCCACAACCTCACCTGCAACGACTTTCTGCCCAACCTTCATTCGAGAACGAATCAACAGATGGCCATAAAAAGATGCATAGCCATTGGGATGATTGATCAGTAGATTATGAGGACCGGCGCCATGCCAGCTATCGACGGAAAAAACAACTCCATCGCCAATCGCCCTCACCGGTGTACCGCAGGGAGCTGCCAGGTCGAGGCCAAAATGAAGCCCTTGGCCCCCATAATAAACATTGTTGCGGAAACGATATGCAAACGTCGTATTTCCATACGCTTGCAGAAAAAACCAGGTATCGGGTCCAGGTGGTCCTGCAAAGGGCATTATAAAAGGCCGCTCTTCCTGCGGTCGAGACGGCTCAGCACTCGCGGTGCTCAATCCAGTGGTAACAAATAACAGAGCTGTGAGACCCAACAAAATGCACGATCGAACTTTATGCCTTAAGCTCATATCGATTCCATGATTATTTTCGCTCAACCAGTTCCGCTGGTCCACGCGGCGGGAATAATTGATCCTGCACCTCCGGTGCAAATCTTCGGACCGAATCAGATGAAAGCGCGTTTTCCCTGCAAATCTCAGCGAAGAAATCAGCACTTGGCCGTTTTGTTCGTTCTTGAGTCCTGGGATCAAGTGCCCAGAGTCCATAGCGCTGAGTCCAACCCCGCTCCCATTCAAAGTTGTCGACCAGTGTCCAATGAAAGTAACCTTTCACACGCCAGTTGAAGTTCACAGCGCGCCATAATTGGCGGAGATGGCTCGCGATATAGCGTGGTCTGATCACATCCTCACTGTCCTCAATGCCATTCTCCGTGACATAGATTGACTTTCCATAACCATGTGCCCATCGAAGGGCATCCCAAAACCCATCCGGTTTATTCGCGATGCACCCCGTTGGGCTGAGGTCCGCATCATCGGCGAACCCTCCAACCTGGAATATCTCCGCTGGCCTTGATAATTGGATCGCAACCTGCTCAACAGTGTAGTAGTTCAAGCCGAAAAAATCCTGTGTTCCACGAGCCTCTGGAATACTTTCTCGCATTTGAAGGAAACGAATTTTCCCGTCCGTAACCGCTCGAGGGAAGACATCGTTAAACCCCCGGCTTCGAAAGTTCGCAATCATCCGGTTGATAGGTAAATATCCTTCCACGGGTTCGAAACCCCGATATTGATGGGCAAGTCCGACAGAAGCGGATGGTTGAAGGCGATGGATCGCATGATACGCAGCAGCATGCGCCCGGATAAGGTGACGGATCGCCGTTGGAAGAGTTCGAAGATCGCGCTTACCTGGAGGAAAGACACCGTCAGCGAAAGCCGAGTATGCGTAGACATTTGGTTCATTGATGGTGATCCATAGCTTTACAATATCTTTCAGGACAGCGACGACTTTCTCTACATAGCGTTTGAAGAGCTTATCGATCTCCGGATTAAGCCAGCCCCCTCGTTCAGCCACCCATCGTGGGTTAGTAAAATGATGCAGCGTAACCATCGGTGTGAGCCCTCGCACTACTGCTCCCAGGAGTATTTCGCGGTAGCGTTCAATTGCGGCTTCGTCCCAAACTGCAGGGCTGGGTTCCACGCGACTCCACTCAATCGACATCCGATGCGCGTTCTGGAATGATTCGGCTGCTCGATCGAAATCCTCTGCCCAGCGGCCTGCCCACCAATCGCATGCTTTCCCGGACTTATGTCCGTGCAAGATTCGATCCGTTTCCTGCTCCCAAGCCCACCAGTCATTTTCATGGTTATCCCCCTCAACTTGGTGAGATGAAGTCGCTGTTCCCCATAAGAAAGACTGGGGGAAATGATAGCTGGCTCGAATCATTCCACTTCCTTCACTTTCACGCTTGCAGCTTCGCGATTAAGGCGTATCTGTGCGAAGAGAGTCCGAACATTCGTCGGAGAAAAACCAAGATCGAAGGCATCTTCAAAGGCTGAATAATCATTATCTGCGACACGAAACATGATTCTGATCCTCTCTTTCAGAAGATCCTGGATTAATGCTGCCAGCACCGATTTTGTGAATCCACGACGATATCCCGATGAATCAGACTCCACATATATCTCCGCTGATTGAGAACTCCTCCAGTTAATCCCCGAGGCTGCATGCCCCTCACCCCGAGACTGTATCTCAAAACGGGGAGAACAACCCGGCCCCTCTCTTTTCTGTACTAAGACATTTATGACCGGCTGGAATCTTTTTGTATCCAGTCTTAATAAATTCGTTACTTCAATCGGTTCTATATCGGCGAGATCAATCAAAGAATCGCGTTGCTCAATCGGCAGATAAATCAGATAGGGTCGACCGGGATCGAGTGCTGCAGCTATAAGTGTTCTTATTGCCTCATCTGTTGCCGTAAAGGGTATTACTAGAGGCCGGAAAAGATCCAGCCCCGTGCTCGCAACTGCCATGAAACCGCTTAAGATTTGACCATTAGGATAATAACCATAAATTGAAACGCGTTCGTTTGGGTGTTCAAGACCATAGTAAGCTGCCATCGCATCCGAAGTTGAATGGACATCCACAAGATTTCTTAGCTTTTGTCGCTCTTCAGAAGGGATGAGTTGGACAGAAGTCATAATGAAAAAGATTCTATAGCCTAGGTTGGCAGCCGCCAAGCCTGAGGGTATTAGTTTTCGGGAATGTACACTTCAAATCATATTTCACTTCAGCATCACTTCTGGGTGAATGCGTATGTCGACAATTTCAGGTCCAAGGCTGAATATCGTAATTCGATATTCGATTTCTTCATTATTTGCGCTCTTGACCTCTTCCTCCCACACATTCATTCCAATAGGCTCCCCTTTTGCGTCCAAGGCCACTCCCACAACCCGTACAAGAAACTCACCCCCACCATGAGACATGATCGAGAGCCTGCCACTGACCTCTACCAATTTTTTCTCTGCTTTATAAATCGTTCTGGTCTCAAGCGCCTCAATCGCTGGCAGCTCATCCATTAGGTCTGCAACTTGCACTGCAGAGAGAAGGTCAACCTGAAAACTGGAATACCCAGATGGTCTTCGATCGAATATCGCGACCAAAGGTATTTCCTGCCCGATTGGTATTTGGTCAAGTAGTGCATACACAATTTGATTGTCTAAAATATGTCCATCCCTATCATGCAAAGCGATATACGCCGAAACGCCTCCAACCATAAAATCTTCGGTATTTGTGATGGAAATCATACAAACAAACGCCAACGATGAACTGTCGTAGCAACCCAAGGTCTTTAGCAGGATAGGAATTGGTGTTGGAGTGGGAAGTAGAATGTCGGCCGGTTCACCATCAGGACCAGGAATTCTGATCTCCTCGCCGATCCGAAGCAGGTTGGGGTCGATCTCAGGGTTTGCTAGAACAATACTGTCAAATTGAACACCGTACCGAACGGCAATTTCCAGGAGTGTCTCACCTTGCTGAATAATATGAACAAATGGGGTTGGCGTCGGTCCAGCAGGGATCAGCGTGCCAAGCGGAGAGATAGAACTCACCGGCTTTGATGTCGGCGTGAATGAAGAAAATGGCCGTAGAGTTGCGGTCGGCGAAAGAGTGTCCTTCTCTACACTTGCACAAGCCGTTAGTGTGTAGAGTAGGAGAATTACGGATATACGCAATTTACTTTTCTCCATTATATAAAGATTATACCAATGGGGGGTAGCAAGGAATATAACGCTATGCTAGACTTTCGAATGCAGTACAGAGGGGAACGAAGTGGCAGCTGAAACATCAAAAACTCTAACTGAAGCTATCGCCGCAGTACGTCTGGGGGACCGTCGGCATGCACGTGAGCTGCTATCTCGATTATTGCGCGCCGATTCCCAGAATGCGGAATACTGGATATGGATGAGCGCGGTTGTGGATTCACCGCGCGAGCGTGTGTATTGTCTTGAATCCGCACTGAAGATCGACCCCACCAATCGCGCTGCTGTGCGTGGTCTTGTCTTATTCGGCGCACGCTCGCCCTCCACGGCAGATCTTTCACGAGCTCTGAAACTTCCGCGACGCGAGATCGCCCCCAAGGAGATCGAGCCAACACCAGAAGAAAAACCGGTCGTACAGACAACCCAAAGTAAACCTGCACCTAGCCCATTCAAACCAAAGAGACGCAGATCATTTGTACAGGTTCTTGGAGTCGTTTTGCTCTCCGGCTGCGCAATCGCTGCTGTCGCAGGAGTGGTGTACCTGCTCGAACCGATGTTCGCTCCGAGATTCCTCGGCATGGCTTCCACGCTCCCGCCTCCGAGCCCTACAGCAACGGATACACCTCTACCTGGTACTCCGACGGCTACCCCGATTCCCGCTGCAACACGCATCATCCGCACACCCATTGCCACTGATTTCGCAGCGACGCCTTTGGCTTTATTAGTCTCTGCAACAAGCACGCCAACACCGATTGCCGGCTTCACGCCTCACCCCGGTATTGAATCCTATACATTTGGTGTTCAAGCGATTGAAGACGGCGACTACGAACAAGCGATCTTTGCCCTCGATCAGGCGCTTCAAACCGATCCCAATTTAGTAGAGGCCCTGTACTTTAAGGCTGAAGCTCTACGTTTAAGCGGGAATATTGCGGAGGCGATCAAATCCTACGATGAAACATTAAAGCTCGATTGGGAATACGCCGCTCCTTACCTCGGTAGGGGCCGGGCATTACTTGAACGTAATGACGAAATCGCTGAACAAGACCTCGATCGCGCGATTGAGTATGACCCGCTGTTTGTCGAGGCATACGAGGAGTTAGGTGCATTCTACGAGCGTATGACGTATTGGCAGCGCATGGAAACAATAATGGAAAAAGCACTATCTGTCGGAGCGCGATCTCCGCAGGTACTCATCTACCTCAGCAATGCTGAACTGCTCCTGAACCAATATCAAAAGGCGCTCGTATATGCGCTAGAGGGCAGCGCAGATGATCCCACGCTTCTCGAGGGATACTTGGCTGTCGGCAGAGCTTTTGTCGCACTGGGGATAGATACACTAGATAATTCATACTACCCACGAGCTATATGGCCGCTCCAAACTTATGTCGCCTACCGATCTGACGACCCTCGCGGTTGGGCATCCCTCGGCCGGGCATTCCTCGGCGCGGGGCAGCAGGAAGAAGCTCTTCAGGTATTGAACATAGCGATAGAACTTAATGATCGCAACGCACCCGCATACCTCGCCCGTGGGATCCTTTATACAGAGCGCGGCATGTATGACGCTGCCATCGAGGATCTTAACGCGGCTCGACGTTTTGCACCCGAAACTTACGATCTGTGGATCGCCAATGGTAGGGCTCTCTACCTCAATGGCAATTACAGCGATGCACTTAACGATAATATTACACCGGCGATCTCGTATGCCAAGGATATTCCCGATAATTTCAAGCGAGAACGGAAGCTCGCCGAGGCCTACGCACTCCGAGCCATCATCTTTGAGCTTAACCCCGACAACTTGAATGATGCCATCCGACACTGGAACTATATCTTAGAATTTGAGTACGTCGTCCCTGAAACACGTGCTCTGGCAGAACAACATTACAACGAGCTAACTGGAGTTGGTCCCACACGAACGCCTACAGTAAGCCCAACGCCTTCTCCTACTGCCACAACAGAGGGTGCAGAAACACCCACACCTACTCCATCCACATAGTCGCACCTCAGCCAACGCTTACGAGAGCTTCTGTACCCTTCTTTAATGCAATCACGATTCAAACTCAACTGGACAGAATCCATGCAGTCCGGTAAAATCCTTTGATCCAAAAACAGGAAGCACCTCAGGAGGTTGAATTGGCAAATACCGCTTCCGCCAAGAAACGGGTACGACAGAATGAAAAACGCCGAACGCGGAATCGCGTTTGGCTCACGCGTGCACGCTCAACCGTGAAGCAAGCACTGATAGCAATTGATACTAAGGATTCAGCGGCTTCGGTTGAAGCTGTAAATAAAGCTATCTCAGAATTGGACAGAGCAGCATCCAAGGGCGTCATTCATAAGCGGAATGCTGCTCGTCGCAAGAGCCGCTTATTGAAGAAGCTGTCCACACTGGAAAAGGGCAAGTAAAGAATTCCGCGTGCATTCTCACATCCCTGAAACGACGCATAATCCGTGCGTCGTTTTTCATTCCTCAGCCAAACCAACCTGCATGCTATAATCCCAGCGGACAATTGGGAGTACTATGTTTACACAAGAACTTCACCAGGCGACTGAGACAATTCATAAAAAGCTAAAGCGCTTGAAGCTGCCCTATTCGGATACGATTGATTGGCTTCCAACACCCTTCGAGGGTGACTGGGGTTATGGAACTGCCGTCTGTTTTAAAATAGCCGCAGAGGAAGCAAAAACAGATCGGAATATCCAGGTCCCACAAAGAGCTCAAGAGGTAGCAAACCTACTTCTCAATGATCTACAAAATCTTGAAGGTTTCGACCACGTGGAAGCGGTCGGTGGATATCTGAATCTCCATATCAACACCTCGGTTTACGCGCAAAGAGTAACGGATCGCGTCATTAATGAAGGTCAGGATTTCGGTCGGGGAGCAAAAAAAGGTGAGCGGGTGATGGTGGAATATGCTCAACCGAACACCCACCACTCTTTTCATATTGGACATGCCCGCAATGCCATCCTCGGTGAAGTCCTCGCCAGGTTGGTTGAATTCGCTGGCTTCGATACAATTCGAGCCTCCTATCCGGGTGACATAGGCTTGGGTGTGATCACTTGCGTTTGGGCATATGAGAAATATTACCAAGGGCAAGAACCCGAGGGCATCCATAAACGTGGACAGTGGTTGGGAAATATCTATACCGAGGCGACGACACTAGTCACCCCTAAAGAAGACGGAACCGAAAGCGAGAAACAGCAAAGCCTGCAAAATGACGCCGAGCGGCGATCGCTGTACAAAAAGTGGGACGAGGGAGACCCACATGTGCGCGATCTCTGGCGCAAAACCCGGCAGTGGAGCCTCGACGAACTCGCAGACATCCTGAGAATATTAAACATCAATATCGATGTCTACTTTTTCGAGAGTGAAGTGGACGAACAAGCTAAGGTAATCGCCGAGGAGCTAATCCAACTGGGGATTGCTGAAGATGAACGTCCAGAGGGTCCCGTCATTGTGAAAATTGACGAGAAGCTTCACCTGAAAAAGGAGAAGTATCGTACAGCAGTCATCCTACGAAGCGACGGGACAACGCTATATAGCACAAAAGACCTGGCGCTCGCTAAAGATAAATTCGAGAATTATCACGTTGATCGGTCAGTCTATGTTGTCGATGTCCGTCAGAGTTTGCATTTCCAGCAGGTTTTCAAAATCCTAGAGCTATGGGGATTTCCTCAAGCCAAGAAATGCTTCCATCTTGCATATGGCTTCGTGACCCTGCCAGAAGGCGCTATGTCAGCACGCAAGGGAAATGTGATCCTCTTCATGGATGTCCTTAAGGAGGCTGAACGTCGCGTACGCACAATCATCAAAGAGAAGAATCCTAACTTGACAGGTGAACAACGTGAGACTGTCGTACGTCAGATCGGACTAGGGGCTTTAATCTACGGCATGCTCTCGGTCGATAACAATAAAGACATCGTATTCAACTTAGACGAAGCCCTAAGTTTTGATGGCCAATCTGCTCCCTACATTCAAAACGCCTACGTGAGAGCAAACAGTATACTGCGGAAGATCGAAAAGCTACCTGAGAGTACATCGTTCGATTATGAGCTCGATCCGACAGAGATCGAACTTATCGACGTCATTTCCCGATTTCCTACCGTGCTTCAGAAAGCAGCGGAGGAGTACAAGCCGCTAATCATAGCCACATTCGCCTTCGAACTCGCCAAGGCATTCCATCATTTCTACCACGCCGTGCGCGTTCTCCAAGCTGATGTAGAGCAGATAATAGATGCTCGCCTTCGCATTACAGCTGCCGCGAAGGAAACCATTGCCATTACTCTCAACCTTTTAGGAATTGAAGCTCCTGAGGCGATGTGATTGGATACTTAGCACGGTATTAACTTAGCCGATCAATGGATGAAAGAACTGTGGGAGAAGAGGAACACAATAAACTTCGAACTCGTTCTTATTTGTGCACTAATTGATATCAGCAGCCCGTGCAAGTTTAAGAGTTACGTCCTCCTCATCCAATGTGAACCATTGATGATTAGCCCACCGACACCGGAGGCGATTCCAGGCATACGATTCAGACGAAAGTAGGCTTAGATAATTATGACCCGTGCCTCTCACCGCAAACCATTCGCCAGTCTCGAGTGGGATCGAAGTTCAGATGCGAAATTTAAACCAGCCGAGCTCCAGCTTTGGTCGGAGACAATCCCCCAAGCAACACAAGTGAATTCTGCGACTCAGGGCCGCATCATTCATGGTGAGAATGCCAGCGTAATGATGGCTCTGTTGAAGGAATTGGAGGGTCAGATCGATCTAATCTATGCGGACCCACCTTTTCTAACGGGGAAAGCATATCACGCCCGCATCGGTCAGGGCGAGGATTCTCGCTCCCCAAAGTCCTGGCGCACGACCCAAGGATTTCAAGACAACTGGTCAGATGGTGCAGCATATTTAGATATGCTTTTTCCACGCTTGCAGCTAATGCACACGTTACTCTCCGAGTCTGGGACCCTTTACCTGCATTTGGATTGGCACGCCTCCGCTTATGCACGGGTTTTACTGGATGAAATCTTCGGCCCAGACCGGTTAATCAATGAAATCGTATGGGTATACCATGGCCCATCACCCATTCGGTCAGCTTTCAATCGCAAGCACGATACGATCCTTGCATACTCAAAATCAAAGGGATACACCTTCAACGCCGACGATGTCCGAGTAGCCTACAACCCATCTACAATCAAAACCTTCAATAGCTCAAAGCGGGCAGGATTTGGAAAACAGCCGGATCTTGAGCGGGGCAAAGTCCCGGAGGATTGGTGGTATTTTCCAGTCGTCGCCCGACTTCACAAGGAGCGCACAGGGTATCCCACCCAGAAACCTGAAGCGCTACTGGAGCGAATCATTCTCGCTTCAAGCAACCCGGATGACCTCGTTGCGGATTTCTTCTCCGGTTCGGGCACTTCTGTCAGCGTAGCAGCGCGATTGAAGAGGCGTTGGCTTGCTTGCGATCCCGCCCCCACAGCCCTTATTACTACGTATCGCCGCCTACTGATGACTTCTGGCGTGGGACCCTTTGCTCTATGGAAAACTACCAACACACAGGATGAGCCTACGCTTGATCTCGAGGCGAAAATCACAACCAATGGTACCCAAGTTGAGGCAAGAATCGAAAAGATCAGCTCAAGAGATCCTACTGAGCAAAATTTCCCTAGAGACCTGGTCCTCTGGGAGGTTGATTGGAGTTACAAAGACGCGATATTCAAAAGCCAATCTCAGGCGATTCGATCCTGGCGGAGTGATGAGATTTCACTCCATTTGCAGCATCAGTATTCATCACCTGGCGCTTATGAACTTCGCATTCGGGCGTTTGACTCCCAGGGTCGTTATGGACTTTGTTCGCATCAGGTTCAAATCAAACAATAACCCAACCGCTTAACAACGTGCTCGGCCAATCAATTGGGCAGAGCATTCATATCCCATCGATTTCCCATACAACAATTCTCCATAAGTTTTTAAGCATTTTTTCCAGCAGCCGCACATGTCGGTCGTCTTCAAGCGACTTCGGGTGAAAATAAAAAAAACACCCGTTCGGGTGTCGATTACAACTGAAATCTTAACTATCGTTACTACTTCTGAGGTAGATCAAGCCGATAACCCATCCCCCGAATGGTTTTAAAATATTTAGGACGTGATGGATTCGTCTCAATCGCCTGCCGCAGCCAGCTCATATGGACATCGAGCGTGCGCGTATCCCCCGTGTAATCTGTCTGCCACACTTTTCTGATCAGCGTTTTCCTCATCATCAGCCGGCCCGGGTTTCGTAGAAATACCTCTAGCAGCTTCGTCAGCTTGGGTGTGAGGCGCGTTTCCTTTTTCATACAGCGCACTCGCCCTTTGGCGATATTCAACTTTATGGGCCCGGCTTCAAGTGTGTATCGATCATCCCCGGGAAGCATTCGCTCAACGCGATTCAGCAGTTTCAGCGGCGTAAAAGGATGGACTAAGGTAAGGTTTGCCCCGCTTCCGAGATCGGGTTTCGTGTCTTCAGGTGACACGAGTATTATTGGGACACCATCGAGCTCCGCTCTCGCTTTCCTGCACATACGCGTGCCTGATGTTTTCATTGAAGCAGCATCAAGAACCAGAAGATCGGGAGGGGTTTTCTTCGCCGAGGATAAAGCCTTCTCTAACTTATGGTGTACTTGAACTTCGTAACCTTTTCGTTCAAGCGCGGGAGCGAATGAAGGAGCACTTGCACGTCCGCTCTCAATCAACAAGACATCTGCTTTTGACATCTGGGAATCCCGGCTCCCTCAAACATTGGGCAGCTCCCATGTGGCGCTGCCGGATTTCCATTCTACCATTTTAAAATTCGGTCGCAACTGGGAAATTCGGTCTGTTTGGACAGGATTATATATTTATCAACGCAGATTAAGCCAACTGGCGAAGAACTGATTTGATATCTTGCCTCTGACTGCTTCGAATGCGGCTGGCGCCACCACCTTCTCTCGGGTCCCGCCCTCCTCCGAAACCTCGAAAAGGAACTTCATCAAGAATAATCGATCGTTCAGAAGCATAAGCGACCGGTGCAACCCATAACGCCAATGGCGATAAACTCTCCCGAAAGAGAGGCTGCCAATCTTCTCCGCCATCCCACGAGCTGATAGCAAGATTGCGACCGATGGTCTTTGCCGCATTAATAACTTCCACTTCTCGTGAACGACATCGTCCACCAGCCCTTAGAATCCACGTTGTCATATTCGCGGGTTCACAGAAATACTCCAGATGGGCCCACTCCTCTAATTCCTGTGCCCAGACCTTCTCTCCTGCAGCCTCGATGACCTTTGCGGCGCCGAATAATGCGGAAGCATATGCCAGCCCTCCACCGACCATCACACAGGTTCCATCTTGAACTTCGTGAGCGAAACGCCTGCCTATTTCAAGCTGATCCGGCATCCAGCGCTCAAGGATCACCGGCAAAGTTTCCAACCCTTTTGATAAGCGCTGCGCTGAGTCGCCATCGCATAAACTTGTGGCAAGAGCGTATCCCATGAGCATGGAACCCAAGTAACTGAGCAGGCCGGGTCCAGATGGAAAATCGGGAAGATCGACTTGAAGCACACTATTCGCAATCCTTGCGAGCGTACTATCGAAATTACTTGTAATCGCGAGTGTTTGAGCTCCAACTTCATTGCCAATTTCTAGCGCCTCTATTGTACGGGCCACTTCCCCTGATGAGGAGATGCCGACAAGAAGGGTTGCCTGGCTTGTCTCTCCAAGATCGGGAACCAAATAGCGGGAGATATACATCGACGGACCAGCCTGAACTTGTCGTTTCGCCAGGGTTTTAAAAATCATCTCCAAGCCGAGAGCAGCGTGATGGGAATCCCCTGATCCACAAAGGATAACTTTCCTCAAAGACCCATTATCCAGCGCAAGGTGTGAAGTTTGATTAAATGCTGTTGGCCAAAACTCGGTGATGTAATCTACAGCCATTTCGATTTGGATCGTGAGTGATTCCTGCATTACTCGCTCCTATCCACGAGTGTATAATCAAAGCGATGAAACGAGAATCTCCGAAGTATCTTTTCCTTGGAGGTATTCGGGAAGATTATTGTATCACCCATACAGGTCGGGCGATTTCAGGTACGCTTGGCGGAAACGCGATCTACTCCGCGGTTGGCGCCAGAATATGGTCCGATTCAGTCGGGATCTTGGGGCGGATCGGTTCCAATTTTGATCGGTTGAAGTTGGAGAGGATCGAACAGGTGGGGATCGATATAAGCAAAGTTAATGTCCTCGACCAACCACTATCAACGATCACTTTCTACGCATACCTCTCACCAGAAGACCGTGTGGACGTCAACCCAGCACTTCATTACCGGCGGATCAATAAACCCATGCCGAAGGCGTTACTGGGTTACCGATCTTCAACTGATGGTCAGGGAGATCGACATTATATCTCGCCTCTTACAATTCGACCATCTGACGTCCCCCAATCGTTACACAGCCTCCAAGCCGTACATTTGGCGCCTGCAGATTATCTATCCCATGTAACCATCCCCCCATGCTTCCAATGTAATCACATCCATTGGATTTCCATTGACCCTTCGATCCGATATATGACACCTGATTTTAAATCTGATTTGCCAGCCCTTTTGCAGGGCATTGATATCTTTCTTCCCAGCGAACTTGAGGCGCGCGGGTTCTTTTCGCAGAGCATAAGGGACACATGGGAAATCGCGGAGGCTTTTAGCGAAATGGGACCAAGGTTTGTCGTGATAAAGCAGGGAAAGCGAGGACAGGCACTTTGGGATCGTGACTCGAAGCGTCGCTGGCTAATCCCAGCGTACCCAAGCAAGATCCGGGATGTGACAGGCGCGGGGGATGCATACTGCGGGGGATTTCTCGTTGGCCTTAATGAAACGCGGGACCCTGTGGAAGCGTCGCTCCGGGGCAGTGTTTCATCGTCATTGGTTGTTGAAGGGAGCGGTGCGCTGCACGCCTTGGGCGCTACCCCAGGGTTGACACAAGCGAGATTGTCTGCGTTACGTTCAGGACTAAGGGAAATATAAGATATGGATTTAGATCGACTCATCACACGTGCAATCGAGATCCAATCTATCCCTGCACCTACTTTCAATGAAGCGAATCGTGCTCGATTTCTCAAGAAGGCTTTCGAGGATGCCAACCTCAAGGATATTGAATTGGACGCTATCGGAAATCTCTACGGCCTGATCCCAGGTTCCAGCAACCATCCAATACTTGTATCTGCTCATCTGGATACAGTCTTCCCAGAAGACACACCTTTGGACTCGCGCCGTGATGGCGACCGGATCTTTGGACCAGGAATCGGGGATAATTCCATCGCCTTGGCCACACTTGTTGAGTTGGCATTAGATCTCTCTTCAGAAAAGCTTGATCATGACATTTGGTTAATTGCCAATGTATGTGAGGAGGGGCTGGGTAATATTCGTGGAATGCAAGAGGTTGTAAACCGCTTCCAGGATCAGCCACTGGCCTATATCGTCCTGGAGGGAATGGCACTCGGGAATGTCTATCACAAAGGACTTCAGGTAAAACGCTATCGAATCACTCTCGAAACAGCTGGAGGACATTCATGGGCACATGCGGGTCGACCCTCCGCCATCCACACCCTCTTCAAGCTAGGTTCTGAAATCATCAATACCAAACTGCCCGTGGACCGACGAACAACTCTCAATGTGGGGATAATCTCAGGAGGAACTTCCATCAATACGATTGCCAGTCGGGCAAGTCTTGAGCTTGACCTGCGCTCCGAGGGTGATGCTCAACTGGAGAGTCTTGATCGAGTGATAAAGGATCTCTGTCATGATTACCACCGGGGGGAGATCACGGTCAAGATTTCCTTGATCGGGGAGCGTCCGGGAGGCTCGCTTCCCGACAACCATCCACTCATCGAAGCAGCATGTAGAGCCCTAAAATCAGCCGGTGTTCGCGATTGTCGTTTGGAAGTAGGATCAACAGATGCTAATGCCCCGCTGAGCAAGGGGTATCCCGCAGTTTGCATTGGCATAACAAGAGGTGACGGTGCACATACGCCTAATGAATACATTGAAATATCACCAATCAAAAAAGGCTACACCGCGCTGACAAACCTCATTCGCTCACTATAAGACCTACTGTCCTAACGTCGTACTCTACTCCGCTGGGCAAAAATATTGAGCTTTTACATATCCGTTATGCAAGATGTGGCAAAACGGGTTCCATACTCGCTTAACTTAAGGCCATTTCGAGTGAGCATATTGCTACATGATGAACCGAAAGCCACAAGGCAAGCGGGTTACCAACCACCATATTCCCTCCGCTCATTGTAATGCCTTGTAGGCGGAGTAAAGGTTTTTTTTCCCGGAATAGATGGCGCCCCACAGCCCAAGCCAGTAGAAATGGAAGCAATACTCTCTGCATCACGGTTGTGCAGTCGGGCTTGGCGTCATAGTCAGAGTGGGAGGATCACCTTCGATGGTGAACCGCGTTGAGACCATCCATGTTTCGCCCAGGAAGATTTGGACCTCATATTCTCCAGGCAACCATACTCCAGGTTCACACTCTGTGTAACCATAACCACCAGTTCCCCCTTCCCATGCCTGGGTTTCGAGACAGATCAATTCCGATCCTGCATACCAGATCGCAGTCCATCGTAAACCGTCCGTTAGATTGTTATAGGTGAAAGTCCCAAACAGTCTTCCGACTGGATTCAAAAATAATTCAGTTGCTCCGATTGGACGATTTTGACGATCGATCCGCCTGGCCACCAGCACGGTGCTGAACACCGCCTCGGGATCAGGAGCCTGTGTCTCACGCAAGAGGAGAACGTGGATCTCCTCCGGGAGAGCTGGTGTGGGCGTCTGTGTTGTGGTCGGGGTGACCGTGTGTGTGAGAGTGATCGTCGGTGTGTTTGTGTTTTTTAAAGTTGGCGTAATTGTAGGTGTGGGTGTTATCGTTGCAGTTGGGGTGATTGAGGGAGTTGGGGGATATAGCGCATAGACTGCCCTCTGCCCGAGAGATGCCGATACGATACTTGCAAGTCCAAACATCGCTGCAAGTGCAAACCAACGCCACCCGATGAGCGTCCGCTCTTTGCGCAGAAGATAATAAGGCAATTTCCGTGCAGCCTGGATTTGCACCCAACCAATCCAAACAGCAACAAGTACACCAAACCCGAAAATGACCGTCATGAGCATGATGGTTTGATCAATCGTCATTCCAGACCTCACGACTGAATAACTTCCAAAGTTGCCAACCCATCGATCTCAAGGCTAAGCGAATAGACCATTGCACTGACCGCTTCATAGTCCAATTCACGCCCATGGACCCGCAACGATTTTGGGGGTTCGGGTAAAGCAAGCCAAACTTGACCTTGAGCTCTCCGCCCACAGTCTATCATTATTGTGAGTGTTCGATCACGATGATCCCAGGATTTCACACACAATCCTTGGGATATATGTAGAGTATCCCCGACCCATAGTGACTCGTCACGCGCTTCACGCATGGCGATCAGCTTCACGCCATGAGCAGGGATGGGTCCTAGGTCGAGAACGCGATTATGGATAAATGTGTACCTCGCATTCCAATAATCAACGCTGTGATAATCGAGCGACGGATTTAGACCGAACACTTCGAGTGGGATCTCGGAATGCTTCTCTTCATCATCCCAGTTTATGATCGCAAGTAGCGACCATTTTCCAATAGGTCCCGCAAGGTCCGTTTTCAGCAGCCTTGGATTCCTTTCCTCGAGGAGATCGACGACGCGCATTCTCCCGGGTAACGGTGGGCACAAGCGGGCAAGCCAGCTTCTTCTCTCCGCATCAAGAGCGAGTAAATCATCGGAGACCATTGCTGCTCCACCCGAGAGGGCAACTACCGTCGCCAAGGTCTGAACCTCCGCTTCGGATAACTGTGTCTCATTTTTCCTTAGGAGCAAACAATCTGGATCATTTATCCACCAGCGGCGATGAAGCGGAGCGCGTGTGATCGCGTTATGAAGCGCATTGCGAACTGAAGGAAGACCCAACTCGTTATGGATAAACGCATCGACGGATCCGTATCTTGGCTTCCAGGAAGGCGCCACATCTGGACTAACACGCATCGTATCGAAGACGCCAATGCCAGAACCGAGTGGACAGCCGCACCCGACGAGAGTGCTCTCCTCACCAGCTACCTCCCGGATCTTTGTCAACATCTTCCGAAGCGCTTGGGCGCCAGTGAGTCGGGGGTTGTATCGTTTGCCAGCGATCGCCGCGGCATACAGGAAATCGAGCTTGATGTAGGAATAACCCCAGTGGTTAACAACAGTATCCATCACACCGGCAATATTCTCTTGCACGCCGGGATGTGTCACATCAAGAGCACGACCAAAAGATTCCCAAACCCAACCCGTGTTAACCGGCAGGCCAAATCGGTTTCGAAGAACCCAATCCGGATTTTTTTGCACGATTTGAGCGGATCTAAGGGCAATAAAAGGCGCAATCCACAAACCCGCCTCATACCCCCCGCCTTGTATATCGCCAGCGAGCTGAGCCATACTGCCCGGAAACCGTTCATTCGTTGTCAACCAATCTCCGATATCTGACTGGTATCCGTCATCGATTTGAAGAACTCGGAGCGGGATTTCGCCCTGGTATTCTTTTGCCCATTTTAGATGATCCTGAATATCAGTCTGATGGACTTCCTGAAAGTAGTAATACCAGGAACACCACCCCAGCGGGGATGTATTTGCGACCCGAGCCAAATTCTCGTTAGCCGTCAACTTTAGATATGTCGACATGGGCTCATTGGATTTTGTATCGATGAAATCGATGCAAGCCCAATCTGAGATGAAGGATTCCCCTGTATCCAGGAGAACGTCATCCAGGTTCGTTCGTAAATGAAGCGAAGGTATATCGCCTCCAAAATTGGACGTTACTGTCCCAAATGCCGCCCTTTGAGAAAGGAAACCCGCCAGAATTCCGGTATGGCTGAGGCGATCCAGAAGCACGCCGAACATATCTGAAACGGCCTTGCCTCGTCCCCTGGGAACAGTCACGCCCGGCTGTTCCACCATCGAGCGCCTGATCGGACCAAGCCGAGTCCGGGGCATCGAGTGATTTGCTTCTACCAATCCAGCGTAACTCCAACTTTGCCAGCCATTGGAGTAGAACGCCAAATCAATCTCGGGTGTCGGGAAGTGAATACCACTCAGCCTGCCGTTTCTCTCTTCGTTGAACCGTGCGCGAGTCTGTCTGATGTGATCATACAAACCCTTTCTCTCACCTGACCCAGCAGCCATCATGTCCGCCGAAGTCAATCGGATGGCGAAGCCTCCTTTATTCTTGATTTCGAGTCGCCACAACATCGTTGAAGATGATTGAAGCAACGAGAAATACACCTTCACCTCCAAGCAAGGATTTATCGGAATTAGCAGTGTCAGTTGATCTGCAGATCCCAACGAGTGCACGACCTTCCCCTCGTCAACTTCGTCGGCTCGAGAGAATGCTAGTTGTGCTGTATGCCTTCTTCCGGCTTCCTTCCATGTCAGAGCCATCGAGGCGTTCATGATGTGCAAATCCTGGGGGATCGCATGAATCGACCACGTATCCGATTGTGGTTGGATGAAGAAATGCAACTGGGACGATGAGAGAGATGGGTTCATAGTCAATGGTGTTCTCTAGTACAAGTTAACCTACGATTAAAAATTGGTCATATGGCTGTATTTTCCACTTTCGACATCGATGATTAAATGTTCAAAACCTTCGTGTATACTGTATTCCTGCAACATCTTTCAGGCAACTTTTAGCCGGATTCTGCATCCAATGCAAGAGAAAGAAGCAATCTCAATCAAGGCACTGAAAGCCGGGGACCGTGAAGCTTTCGCGGCGATGGTCGATGCTTACTCTCCAAAGCTATATAAACTTGCCTTGCGTATGCTGGGCGATCCTCTTGAGGCAGAAGATATCCTTCAAGAAGCCTTTCTAAAAGCCTATCGGGGGCTTGAGAACTTCAGGGGTAGCTCGAAGCTAAGCACCTGGCTATACCGTATTACTGCAAATGAAGCGTTGATGCGACTGCGCAAGAATGAATTGGATACAGTACCTGTCGATGAACCTTTACTTCTCAAAGATGGCGCAGAAGTCCCCCGCGAATTGAAGGATTGGTGCTGTCTGCCGGAAGCTGAGCTTATGAGCGTTGAAGCACAGGCCACATTGGATAGCGCCATAAATTCGCTCTCTCCAACTCTCAAGGCAGCTTTCGTTCTGCGCGATCTCCAAGGGCTCTCAACTCGTGAGGCAGCGGAGGTTTTACAAGTTTCAGAGCCCGCTATTAAAACCCGCCTTCTCAGAGCCCGACTTCAACTTCGTGAAATCCTTTCGAGTTATTTCACAGAGAGAATGGAACGGATATCACATGCATGAACATAACACCTGCCAGGAATTTCTCAGCCAAGTCTCAGATTATCTGGATAACGTTATGGACCGAATAACCTGCGAGGAGCTTGAGAGCCACCTTTCCGAATGTTCCAATTGTAGAGTTTTCGTCGATACGCTTAAAAAAACAGTCTATCTCTACCAACAACGAGAAGCCGATATTGAGTTCCCTGGTGGAGTTCGAGAGCGATTGTATAAAGTACTGAGCCTTGAGGATTTAATTCGCTGAGGAGCCGTTCGCTAATCTTCTGAGTCAAGCTTGAGAGACACAATGCCCCGCAATAAAATTAAGCACCTGAGGCAATCAGCAGATAAAACCTCAAAAGGGAAAAAACACACGCAAGCACAAGAACCTCGAGCTGGAAAACCGTGCCCGGATTGCGGTAAGGCTAACCTGGATTACGATGGCTGTCTAAATCTCGTATGCACCAACTGCGGCTACGTTGCATGCGGTGTTTTTCACTGATAGGTCCTCCCCCCTCCGGGTGAGGGCATACAATCCATTGAGTGAGAATAAAAGCATCGACGTTTCATCAATCGTTAAAATTAGGATGTTCTTGGACCAATTAAATCTGTTTTCTGATTAAGAGACCCTCAAGATAAGGATCTATTCCTTGCGTCGGACCCTACACATACTACTCATCGGAACCGGCTTAATATTTGCTGCAATGTCAATTCCTGTTGCTGTGATGGCGGCCAATCAAGCGCAAAGTTTTATGGGGACCAAGGAAACGCCAAACCGCGTGGAACCAAATAAAGTTGATTATCCTGCTCTGGAAATTCAACGTGCGGATACCGCGGAATCAACAGTATCACTCACCGATCACAAGGGGGACGTGATCCTTTTAAACACAGGGGCAACATGGTGCCCTCCATACCGGAGGGAGATGCCTGACCTGGAGACTTTCTTCTGTAAACACGACGAGGAAGGTTTTGTCATCCTGGGCGTCAACGTTGGGGAAGAAATGGTAACTGTGGTCAAATTCGTGGACACATTCCATCCAACTTTTCCAATCTGGCTTGATCCCGACGAGAGCACAATACGGGCTCTTAATTCCTTTTCACTACCCCACTCCATCGTAATTGATCGAGATGGGATCGTCCGCTATACATGGAGCGGAGCCACTTGTTTGAGCAAGTTTGAGAGTACAATATCGCCCATGTTGTGCCAATGAGATAAGGAGTTACGAATGGATGCAAAGGTCACGTGGAGTAAGCGATTGTCATTTATCGGGGAAGCAGATACAGGTTTTTCTGTTCCGCTCGGTGCAAACCCGCAAGTTGGTGGTGACAACGATGGCTTTCGCCCGATGGAATTAATCGCTATCGGCATCGCCGGTTGTACCGCCATGGACGTTATTTCTATTTTACAAAAGAAACGGCAAAATGTGACCGCATTTGAAGTCCAATTCCATAGCCAACAAGCGCAGGAACACCCTCGAGTTTTCACTCAAATTGAAATCGAGTATTTAATTAGCGGGCATGATGTCGATGAAACCGCAGTGCAGCGTGCAATTGAACTGTCAGAAAATAAATACTGCCCTGCACAAGCAATGTTCAATCAGATATTACCTATCAAGCTTACCTACAAGATATTGCCTGCCGCGCAATAATCCTCACAAGAAGTCAAGTATCAAGAGCCCCGGCGAAGAAAGTCCGGGGCTTTTCAGATTGCCATTCTGATCAAATGATTAAAACAATCTGATTGGGCTTGGTTCTGGATTGTCTCTGCGGAATACTCAAACGTTGGAGCGTAAGCTGAAGAAGGATTCAGTTTACCGTGAAATATGTATAGTGATATTGGATCCTGCCATCAATCAAACCGAGCGTATCATTTCCATCCATGATAACTCCTTGCTCGCTCGTTGCTCTCCACATGAAATGACGCGTTCGTCCTTCCCCGGATTTCCCAGTAACCTCGAAGTGCGCGTTGGGCAGAATATCTGTAAAAAGTGATTGATACCAATGCTGTACCGGTTCTCTCCCCACGATAGTGCGTTCACCGGTAACATGCGCGGCACGATCTGCGTACAGGCCAGAAACAAAGATAGGATCGTGCTCATTCATTCGACCGACCAACCTCTCCGGCATATCAGCAACGGGAGCGCTTGCAGGCCAATCGAAATCAGCCATTGCATTCCAAAGGTCCATATACTTCGGGCGCCTCGCGAAATCCCAACTCCAAGCGTTTGTGGCTGAGAGCCCAAGATCACGCGCTTTATGCAGAAAGCGTGTAACTTCATCCGCTGTTGGACACCAACCTCTATACTCATATGACGGCAGAGTAGGGACAATGGGTCTTACCGGCTTTAACGCCATATACTGCTCGACGCAGCGCTCAAGCTGCTGCTCTGGATTGTGGCTCTGCTCAAAATAAACCTGGGGCATGCTGAAATCACAATATTCAAGGAATTCCGGGAAGGGTAATGCCATGTGCATTTGCGGGTAGCGATAGGTGCTAAGTGCGATGGGAAGATTCGGCATACCTGTGCGAATCTCTTTCATAAACCGGCTTGCAGCAGCTCTCTTGCTCGTTGTGCGATACTCCCCTTCGGCGTCAATGACATATCCGTCGAGGTGGAGATCAGTCATCCTGTCGACTGCCAGGCGGGCTTCATTCACAGGGTCATCACCCCGAACGTAGTGCCAACCCCAAACATCTACACCTACATTCTTTAATGCATCACGCACCGGAGGGATCAGATCGACGTTCCGATCAAAATCGAAGTTGTAGGGCCATGTTGATCCATCTGCCACTTTAATCAGAACGTGTGAAAGACCAGCAGTAGAAGCCGTAGCCGCAATTGCCTCCGGATCACCCTCATCACACCAAGGGATTTTCCAGATGAAGTAACCTTTTCCGTAAAGGGTCATTTAGATGTCTCCCTGAATGCTCTCAACAGCTTGCATCATTTCAACTCCCGCATCTTCTATCTAACATCTTCTTCAAGCTGCTCATCACTTTCCGGTGCTGCTTGCTTTCTTAAGCCACCAGCCCGTCTTAAAGAATCTGGTCCATATTGATTCCGGATGGAGTCGACAGCTAGTTGTAATCTCTCATCACGATCCCATTCCCGATCAAACAGGTCTAATTGATGTATAGGCTCATGCAAATCCGAAACCCCCACCCCCAAGAGCCGGACTGCTTGGCCTTTCTTCCACAATCCCTGAAAAAGCTCGCAGGATTCGTCGAAAATAATCCGCTCTCGATCCGTAGGCTGCTCGAGGCGAACCTGCCTCGTTACAGTCGCGAAATCCGGCCAACGGACCTTAACCCTGATCGTATACCCTGCCAGCTTCGCTTTGCGCAGCCTCCGCCCAACAGTTTCACTCAGTCTAAGGATGACTGTCCGTAATTCGGGCCAATCAGATATATCGGCGTTAAAAGTCCTTTCTGCAGACATTGACTTAGGATCTCGCCCCTCCACAACCGGACGATCATCCTCCCCACGCGCTCTTGATGCAAGTTCCAGACCAAGATCGCCGAGGGATTCAATTAAAGAGCGCGAGGACATGCCTGCTATATCCCCAATCATATGAATGTCTCTTTCAGCCAGGCGCTCCTCTGTTTTCGGGCCCACACCCCACAGCATTCTCGCCGGTAATGGTGCAAGAAACGCAGCTTCCTGTCCCGGAGGTACCACGATTAACCCTCTTGGTTTCCCAACCTCCGTTGCGATCTTGGCAACCAATTTATTGCTGGCAACACCCCAAGAAGTCGGAAGCTTAAAATGCTCAAGGATCTCCCCCTGTAAGAACTCTGCCACCTCAAGCCCGGTGCGTGGATCATCGCTAACATCGAGAAAGGCTTCATCAATCGACAACTGCTCAACAACAGGCGCAGAATCACGGAGGAAACTCATTATCTCCTCTGAATGCTTACGATATAGTGCATGATGAGGCGATATTACGATCAAGTCCGGAGCTTTACGCAGCGCTTGCGCAGTCGGCATAGCTGAACGGATGCCAAACTCGCGAGCAGCATATGACGCCGAGGATACAACCCCGCGCCCATCAGCTGAACCACCGACAACAAATGCCATCCCTTCCAAAGCGGGGTTGAGCAAGCTCTCAACCGAACAAAAAAAAGCGTCGAGGTCGAAATGCAATATGGTTCTCGTCCAACGTGACATTGGATTCCCTATAATAAGAATATAACCAATCGATTTATCCTTCCATTAACAATAATCAAGCCTCACAATTCTGCAAATAAATACTCAAGGAAGATACCAAATCATCATTGCTTATGTTGACACTCACGGTCTCTTCCATAGAATCTAGGTGGACCCCACTAGAGGAGGTATTACATGCAAACCTGTACTCTATGCAACAAACAATCCCCCGATACTGCAGGTATATGCATCCAGTGTGGAGCAGATCTCTCCCATCATTCTGCGACCGCTAAGGCACTAAAATCTATGCAATCGAACCCTCGCGTAAGCCAAATCCGTCTTCTTGTCGCCCATGATGCATGCCCCGCATGCCGACAAAACGAAGGAACCTATCCAAAAGATGCAGTTCCCAAATTGCCTGTTCAAGGGTGCTCAAACAGTACAGGCTGCCGCTGTTTCTATGAGCCCGTACTCAACGTGATCTTTCCTTGAAGAATGAGCTATTGATTAGACACTGAACACCAGAATGTGGGCATACCCCTCGAAGCTTTCCGTCCATGTGCCAGGTACGATATCATCAATTATCACCCCAGGAGAATTCCGGTGACGCCTTAAGCACTTCGGTTTTCAGCCGGTCATTTTGGCCAGGATCTGCATAGCGCAGAACAGACTATCCAATTAAAAGCCCGAAGGACATGGATAAAGCATATTCCTCCGCGAGTTGATCGTGACCGAAGCGCTCACTTCGCAAACCAGGATTAACCCAGCGCGCAACCTCTCGCGGAGCTAGGTTCAAGAATGTTAAAGTTAGACTTCCCTCTACTCGGGTCTGTTTGTGAGTATTTCTCTCACTATTTCCAAGGCTTGATCTCGTGTTTTAAGCTTACCTACTACCTGAAGCTCTACCACGCGCTGAAGAAGTTTTCCAATCATCGGCCCTGGCTTGAGTTTTAATTCTGAGATGATTTCTTCCCCACCCAGCAGGGGTTCCACTTTAATGACTTGATCTCTTCTTTCGAAATATGCCTCTAGCAGCTGACGGGCATTATATACACGGTTCTCCCACTGTTCCTCTGATGGTGAGCCATTTATCCCTGCAAGGAAGCTGGCCAGGTCGCTGAAAACAAGGCCAATACCTGCATCCTGCGTTTGCTGGAAATAGCGGTAGATTTGAAGATCATTGTCTCCACCAATCTCCTTTGATAATGGAGGGATGTGCCCGTTAAGAAATCGATCAAGCCACAGTTTTTCTTTGCGACTCATGTGGTAACGGTCGGGCCACGCTGAGGTTACGGATGTCTTTTTACCTCGCCCCAATCCACCAGAAGATCGATCGCCATCGTTGAAAAGGTCATAACTGGCAAAAGACGTTAGTAAACTCCCCAGGAGAATCCAAGCCCGTTGTGTCCGCCCAGAACTCAGCGCTTCGTCTAGATAGTCTGACATCGATTCACGAAAGCGCCCCAAGCGAATCGCGATCAATCCAAGCGTCGAGTCTGCGGCAGCTTCAGGATCATGCATGGGCGCTAATACTTGGAATAATTCGCTGAGCTTCGAGATCACAGCGAGAGCCTTCTGGGGAATGTCATGCTTATCCCCTATGTGTGATTCTCCGCCAGTGTGATCGTTAAACTCAGAAAAGAGTACTTCGAATAGACCTAGATGATCTAGCAATCGCAGCGCTCGAGCTGGTTTATGATGATCAAGGATGCGGAAGAGCTCATCCCGCAGTCTTTCGGCCGAGACATGAGCCAGCAACGGACCAGCTTCCTTGATCTGCTGAACGGTATCCGGTTCGATGCGGAATTCAAGCTCGGAGGCGATGCGGACAGCTCGCAAGGCGCGCACCGGGTCACTTTGTATTGCATCAGACTTGCATGCTCGGAGGAGCGAACCCTTTAAATCATTCAATCCGTCTGTCGGATCAATAAGAATATCGAGATTATGTGGGTCAAACGCCAGCGCGTTGATCGTAAAATCACGATGCCCGAGATCCTCTTGAAGACTGGAGCCTCTCATCCGTGTGAAATCAAAGACCCAATCTTCTCCATTCGAACCAGGGACCAAGACGCGTCCCGCTCCCCGTTCCGGATCAAGGTCATAGTACTTACCGCTCAACGCATCGGCAATTCGCCGCGCCAGACGACGGGCATCACCAGCAACTACAAAATCAAGATCAAAGGATTGACGTTTCAGGAAATAATCGCGTACTGCACCCCCCACCAGCCATACTTGCGGACCCTCAACTGGTGAAGGCAAGAGCTCCAGAAGCGCGGGGGGGAGGAAATTCTGCAGGGTCATCCGAAAATGGAAAGCCTAATCCGGGGGGCTATATTTTTCTGGTTTCACAACACCGATGAACGGGAGATTCCGATAGTATTCATCAAGATCGAGTCCATAGCCAAAGACGAACTTGTTGGGTATTTTAAATCCACAGTAATGAATGGGGACTTCCACCTCTCTGCGCTCATGCTTATCCAATAAAGTACATACTCGTATGGATGTTGGTTGACGGGTTTTGAGTAACTCGATCACAGATGTGATTGTATGTCCGCTGTCGATGATGTCTTCGACCAACAGAACATCCTCGCCCTCGATTGAGCTCTGAAGATCAAGCGTGATTCGGACTTGCCCGCTCGATTGCCGCGCACCAGTTCCATACGAGGATACAGCCATGAAGTCGATGGTGTGTGGGATCGTGAGCGTTCGCATCAGGTCTGTTAGGAACATCACCCCACCGCGCAAGATGCAGACCAGGAGGACGCTCTTACCCTCATAATCGCGGTTGATCTCCTCCCCAAGCTCTGCAATTCGCGCTTGAAGTACGTCTCCGGAGATTAGAATTTCCTCTAGGTACTCTTCATACGGCAGCATGTTCAATCCCTTGGAACCACATGATGCTCGCGGCAGCGAGCCTCATACATCTCACTGGCGCCAACTGCAACAATTGGATCTTTGTAATGGGCAGGTTCTCCGTTAAGCAACCGTTGGGTACGTGATGCCGCTTCTCCACAGACCATGCAGATTGCGTGCAGCTTATCCACTCGCTCCGCCTGTGCCATTAACTTCGGCATGCAACCGAAAGGTTCTGCTCGAAAGTCAGTATCCAAGCCACCAACAATCACACGCAGACCATCTGCCGCTAATTCTTGGACGACATCGCATAGACTCTCGTCAAAGAACTGTGCTTCATCGATAGCGACTACGGTTGCATCCTCCTCAATAAGGGCGCGGATTTGATCTGGATCTTGAACAGGTGTAGCTTCAAATTCTGTTCCAGCGTGAGATGCTAATTTCTCGATAGCGTAACGCGTGTCAATACTCGGTTTAAATACTTGAACTTTCTGCCGAGCGATAACCGCGCGCCTTAACCTCCTGATCATCTCATCAGTCTTCCCGCAGAACATTGATCCTGTGATAACTTCCACGCTTCCTGTTTGATGGCGCATAGGATCTATTTACTCCTTTTATATAGAAAATAGGCAGATGTTTTCACACCTGCCCTGAGTTTACACCAGCCTAATATTTGAGCAAGTTTGGAAGTTCTAAACCTGCGGTTCTAGCGCAGCCTCTGGCAATTCAAAACCGCGCCTTTTCAAGGCTCGTTTCAGATCTGCAAGACTCTTTCGGCCAAAGCCATCGATATCCAGCAACGCCAGATCGCCTTTTGCCATCATCTCAATCGCTTTGCCGGCATTTAGGATGCCTGCCTTTGCAAGTGCCGACTCCGCACGAGCGCTGAGTTCCAGTTCTGCGATGAGAAGATCTGGAGAGGTTTTCGCAGCTTCTCGTGTTTCTTTATCCTCGACATGTTGCTGTCGCGCTTCGAGCTTCTTATAGAAGCGATCAACCTGCCCTTCCGTATCAACGATGCGCTGTTCACCTGTGTAAAAAGGATGACACTTTGAGCAGACGTCAGTGTGAATCGATTCAACTGTTGAGCCAGTTTGCCAGGTGTTGCCGCAAGCACAAACGACCGTCGTGTTGGGGTAATACTTCGGATGGATATTTTCTTTCATCAGATTACAACCTCGCCAAATAGGAGCCAATGCTTCATCACCTGGCAATAGGTAGCCGGCATTTGCAGCACCGACCTGTTCCGACCAAGTGATATAGAGTATTTACTCTGGGACAACGTTAACGCGCTTGCGTCCTTTGCGAACGAAATCGAAGCGGACAAACCCTTCTGCGACAGCATATAGCGTGTCATCTTTACCGCGTTTTACGTTCACCCCTGGATGAATGCGAGTTCCGCGTTGGCGCACCAGAATATTTCCAGATCGCACACGCTCACCGCCAAATTTTTTCACACCCAGTCGCTTAGATTGACTGTCACGTCCGTTCCGGACTGAACCGCCGCCTTTTTTATGTGCCATTCTTTATCCCTACACTATTTTTTTGCTGATGATTTTTTACCGGAAGAAGATGATTTGGGACCAGTCTTTGTCGACGTTGACTTAGCTTTGGTTACCTTCTCTTCCTTGCTGGTTCCGGTTTCCTTTTTGGAAACCTTTGCTGTGCTCTTCTTCGCTGTCGAAGCAGCTTTCTTCGTAGCCTTCTTCGCGGGGGCTTTTTCCGCTTTACCAGTTTCTTCTTTTCTCGTTGCTTTCTTTTCAGCCGAAGGCAGCGAAATTTTATCGATGGACACGCGAGTATATTGCTGCCGGTGACCTTTCTTACGACGATAACGTTCCTTCGGGATATATTTAAAGACGATGATCTTCTTGGCTTTTACCTGGTCAAGCACTTTGCCTTTAACCGAAGCCCCTTTGATCAGCGGCGTGCCGACTTTAATAGTAGAGCCATCTACTGCAAGGAGCACATCCTTAAACTCAATCGATTTGCCAATATCCAGCGGTAACCGATCGACTTCAATGGGCTCCCCTTCCCGGGCGATGTATTGCTTACCGCCGGAACTTACAATTGCATACTTCATTTACTTCCTCCAGCTTCGCTTCACCACCGCACCCGCAGAGACTGTTACGAAAACTGCCGATCGGCGGGGAAGTTGGGGATTCATACGCCCGCCCCAACGTCTATTCGCTGGGGCAGACGTAGCATTATAACGAGTGAGATATCAACCTGTCAACGATTAGTTAGTTTAGAGATAACCCTTCCAATTAATCGGCTACAACTGCCTCCGCTTCAACGACTTCATCCTCAAGTGGTAATTCAGTGGGAGCTTCTAGTTTCCCGTCAATTCTCTCATCATGTAGAGCACGTTCTTTGCCAGGGAAGCCGGTGCCCGCCGGAATCAGTTTGCCGATGATCACATTTTCTTTTAGACCACGCAAGTAGTCGACTTTTCCCTCTATTGCTGCACCTGCCAACACTTTGATCGTGTGCTGGAAAGACGAAGCCGAGAGGTAGGATTCAGTGCTCAGCGAGGCCTTCGTAACCCCCAGCAGAATTTGCATGGCATTCGCTGGTTGTCCCCCATCTTTCAGCGCTTGCTCATTCATCCTCTGCAGGTAATAGCGATCGATGAGATCGCCCGGAAGAAGGTCTGTGCTGCCTGGATGCGTGATCTGAACCTTAGACAGCATCTTGCGAGTGATGACCTCGAAGTGTTTGTCATTGATATTCTGTCCCTGAGAGCGGTAGACCTTCTGAACCTCGGTCAGCAAATAAAGCTCGCATGCCTCCCGTCCCAGAATGCTTAAGATGCGATGAGGATTCAATGATCCTTCAGTGATCTGGAAGCCCGCCTCGACCTTGTCTCCCTCTTTCACAAGCAGGCGTGCGCTTGCAGGGATGTCATAGGCCTCCTCTTCCAAGAGATCGTAAGAGACGATGACTTTACGATCCTTTATACGCAGTCTTCCCGCGTGACTGGCGGTGATCTCCGATTCGCCACGCTTTGCGATGAGCGTTCCTGCCTCGATCTCATCCCCATCTTCGACTCGCAACGACCAATTGCCTGGGACGTTGTATTCATCCTTGATCAATTCACTATTTACGAGCTTAACCACACGGGGGCCATCCGGAACCTCAGGGCTAATAACTTGGATCGTCCCTGCAATCTCAGCGATCACAGCTTCACCCTTCGGCTTCTTCCGTGCTTCAAACAGCTCCTCAACACGCGGCAGACCCGTTGTGATGTCTCCTCCCGCAGCAACACCGCCAGTGTGGAACGTTCGCAATGTCAGCTGCGTGCCCGGCTCACCGATTGACTGCGCTGCTACAATGCCTACGGCTGAACCGAGCTCAACCACATTGCCTCGGCCGAGATCCATCCCATAACACTGCTGGCACATCCCGAATTGCAGCTCGCAGGTCAAAGGTGAACGAACGAAGACTTCTTGGACACCTGATGGCGCTATTTTTTTGACACCTTCCAAACCGATCATTTCACCGGCTTTGATAAGCACTTCGCCAGTATCAGGATCTACGATCTTCCTCCCAGCAAATCGTCCATAAAGGCGTGGGGCGAACTCCTGGCCAGCCACATCATCTGACCGTCGGATCCAGATCCCTTTCTCCGTCCCACAATCCTCGGCGTTGATGATCATATCCTGAGCTACATCCACTAAACGCCGGGTCAGATATCCGGCATCTGCAGTCCTGAGAGCAGTATCCGTTAGACCCTTTCGGGCGCCGTGAGTCGAGATGAAGTATTCCAGTGTAGTTAATCCATCGCGGAAACTGGAGCGGATAGGCAGTGGGATGATTCGGCCTGCTGGATCCGCCATCAATCCGCGCATCCCAGCTAGCTGCGTTATCGCACCAAACCCGCCTTTTGTGGCACCAGAAATCGCCATCATGCTTAGATTCCCTGCTGGATCCATGGATTCCTCAACCGCTTCAGCAACAGCCGACGTGGTTTGTTGCCATAGATCGATAATCCGCTCAGTCTGTTCCTGTTCTGTCAGGAGCCCGCGGCGGTAATCCACTCGAACCGCTTCGGTTTGATCGAGAGTTGTTGAAATGATCTCTCGCTTTGATGATGGAACTGTGATATCCGAAATTGCTATCGTCGCTCCAGATCTGGTCGCATAGTAAAACCCAATGTCTTTAATTGCGTCAACAACTTCAGGGGTGCCCTCCTCGTGTAAGAACCTGTAGATTTCTCCTACGAGATCCTGGATGGCCCCTTTGTCAAGAACCCGGTTGACGAACTGAAGCTCTTCAGGGAGTATCCGGTTGAAGATTACGCGTCCAACCGTGGTATCGATGATGCGCTCTTCTTGCGCTGCCAAGCGCTCATCATTCTCGTCGTACCATGTTGCTGCGGATAGTTTGATTGGGGCATGGATACTGACCTGATCGAGGGCATACGCCATTTCCACTTCATCCATGTTAGAGAAAGCTCTTCCAGCTCCTAAATGCTCCTTGCCGTCATCAATCATCGTCAGGTAATAAACACCAAGCACCATATCCTTTGTGGGGCCGACAACCGGGTCGCCATCTGCGGGTTTAAGAAGATTGACCGAAGAAAGCATCAACTCTCGTGCTTCAGTAACCGCACGTTGAGATAAAGGTAGGTGAACCGACATCTGGTCACCATCGAAGTCCGCGTTGAAAGCAGCACAGACAAGCGGGTGCAAATGAATTGCCTTCCCTTCGACGAGAACCGGCTCGAAAGCTTGAATACCCAGGCGATGGAGCGTTGGCGCCCGATTGAGCAAAACGGGTCGCTCCTTTATCACTTCCTCTAATACACCCCACACCTCAGGGCGCTCCCGTTCGATGATCCGCTTGGCACCCTTCACGTTCGCCGCGAAGTCATAAGCTACCAGCTTCGAGATCACAAAGGGTCGGTACAGTTCGAGAGCCATTGTTTTTGGTAAACCACACTGATATAGCTTAAGACTTGGACCGATAACAATGACTGAACGACCAGAATAATCTACGCGTTTACCGAGCAAATTGCGGCGGAAGCGGCCTTTCTTGCCTTTGAGCATGTCGCTCAAAGATTTCAATTCCCGCCTCCCTCGACGTGACAGTGCTTTACCGCGTTGTGAATTATCAATCAGAGAATCAACCGCTTCTTGAAGCATCCGCTTCTCATTGCGGACGATCACATCCGGGGCACCTAGCTCTACAAGGCGCTTTAGGCGATTATTACGGTTGATAACCCTGCGGTAGAGATCATTGAGGTCAGAGGTTGCAAAGCGACCACCGTCCAACTGGACCATGGGTCGAAGATCTGGAGGAATGACTGGCAATATAGTCATTATCATCCATTCGGGTTGGTTTGCAGATCGCCGAAAGGCTTCAACAACTTTGAGACGCTTGGTCGCTTTCTTCTTTCGTTGCTTGCTTCGCGTTGTACGTACTTCACTCCACAGGTCTTCAGCAAGCTGATTCAAATCAATGTGCTGGAGAATCTCATAGAAAGATTCCGCTCCCATATCCGCTCGGAAGACTTGCCCCCACTTCGACTTCAATTCTCGGTAACGCGTCTCGCCCAAGAAAAGCATCTGATGGATGCTAAGCAACTCTTCACGATCTTCTTCTAGTTGCTTAAAAGTCTCAATCCCTTCATCGAAGACGGTGTCTTCGATTCGAGATAAAGTAAGATCCGTGTCTTCCTTAACGGTTTCCACATCCATCTTAAGAGCTGCGAGTTTTTGATCGCGCTGGTCCTTCAAAGCCGATTCAACCTTATCAAGCTGGGATCTCACCGCCTTTTGGACCTTTCTAAGATGGTCCTTGGTGATCTCATCCCCTTTCTCGGCAATAGCGACATCAAGAGCCTGGAAGTGGATCGGAGTGCGGATTTTCTTCCCCTGCTTGTCGGATAGACTACTCTCTAGACGCTGTCCCTCACGCATCACAGGGGCAATTTGCTCCGCGACCTCTTCATCATAGGCAGCCTGTATCGCTTCCTTCCTATTACTGAGTTCTGCAAGTCTCTCTTTCTTTTCAGCTCGGATGTCAGACCGGCGCTGTTTAAGCGCTTCCTTCTCTTCTTTCGCCCTGCGACCGAGCTCTTCCTCAATACGTTTAAGCGCCTTGCTCCTCGCATCTTCGTCGACATAGGTGACGACGTATTGAGCGAAGTACAGCACGCGGTCGAGATTGCGTCGGGAGATATCCAGGAGTAATCCAAGGTAGGATGGAACGCGGCGTGTATACCAGACATGTGCTACCGGGGCAGCGAGTGTAATATGCCCCATTCGTTCTCGACGCACAGAAGAACGAGTAACCTCAACTCCACACTTCTCACAAGTGATCCCTTTGAAGCGGATGTTCTTGTACTTCCCGCAATAGCACTGCCAATCCTTCGTCGGCCCAAAAATCGCCTCACAGAAGAGACCGTCTTTCTCCGGTCGTAATCTGCGGTAGTTAATTGTTTCTGGTTTTAATACCTCACCATGAGACCAATTGCGGATGGTCTCCGGTGATGCTAGGCTGATTCGGAGTGCTCGAAATCCCTTTGAATCCACCAAATCTCCTCCCTCGCGAGTGGCGATGGTTGCAATGTATCGGCGATGTTATTCGAACATACGTGCTACTGAGAGTACGAACCAAAACAAGCGCATGAGGCGTCTTTTTAACCTCAAGCGCTTCCTACGCCGACCAACTAATCGATTATCACGACGATTACGAGTGGAATTATATCGAATAACCGATGTGTGTCAAGGGAAATCTAGGTGAAAGTGCAGTCACATACCACCATCAGGCGTATTCTTCTGGCCTGGGAACTCCCCATTCCATTGTTCTGGGAACAATTCTAAGGCTCGCTGCGCAGCTTTCACGATATGGGAGTCCCGATCGTACTTCAATTTCCGCAGCGCAAGCTGTGCATCTGCAGTATGCCACTCCACCAATTTCAACAAGACGACCATGCGTGAGCGGCCGTTATCGGTTTGTTTCGACTCGCCACCCTCCTGGATGTAGCCCACCCGGGGTTGTTCGAGGATTTCTATAAGCACAGGGATTATTGCCGGGTGCTGTATCTGTATCAGGTGTTGTACGGCGGTATGTGCCTGCTCCAAGTCCGCTAGACGTAAGGCACGGAATCGGTAGAGCTGGATGGTTGTGAATATAGCCAGTTCGCGCGCAAGTGGATCCGGATCATCCATTGCCTCTGCAATCTCAGCAATGATCTCCTCGTCTTGAGCCATACCGGGGCGGTTGGCGAAGGCTATCGCTTCCTTCATCCGAATCCCGGAGTCGCTGACGCGTAGATCATACTCAGATCTTGCACGCTCAAGTAAGCGGCCAACAGGAGTTTGTGTAGTTAAAATGGGTTGTTCTTCAGTAAAACCTCGCTCATCAGGCGGGGTATCCAACAGGGCTAACGCGTTTTGGGCAGCCGGGGTTACCAACTCCTCATTTAGCTCAAGTAATTCGTTCAGGTAAGACTTTAAGCTATTGGTTCCGGGTTGTTGGGTCAACTCGCGTGCTCGCTTTCGCCAACGATTCACATTCTCGGCAATTTGCTGCTGCTCCACACGTAAGGTTTGCTGCTGATCACGAATCGTTTTCTTCTCCTCTTCATCCTCAGTATCCAACATCTTCCGCCCGAGATCTTCCAACTGTTTGCTTAGCTGGATGAATTCGTGTTGAACTACACTGGCCTTGCGCTCCAAGGCTTCTTTTACATGTCGCAGCCCAATTCCGATGGCCACGGAATGCCTCCATCCAATCTACTTCAAGCGCCAGACAACATTTCTTTGCTGGTTAACGTTGACGATCATCGCGTCGCGCTCGCTATTGATAATTAATCTTAGAATCTATTATGAAAAACCTCAAATAAAGCGAGCACACTAGTCAGTATAGATAAGGACCAATTCGACGTCAACCAGTTCCCAAGGTCTACTTATCCCAGCTACTGATGACAATGTAACGGTTAACCAGAACCAGAGAAACATTGACCTACATCCGATACCCTTTTAGAATGCGGTTGGGAATTATATTTACAACCAGGAGGAGTATTGCATGGCGAAGATCGTGGATATCGAGGGCATTGGGCCAAAGTTCGCTAAGAAACTACATGCAGTAGGAGTTCGCTCTACAGGTCGACTGCTCCAGATTGGCATTGATAAACGAGGGCGAAAAGATCTGGCTGAGGAGACCGGAATCTCGGAGAAGCTAGTACTTGAGTGGGTTAATCTCGCTGACCTAATGCGTGTAAAGGGAATCGGAGAGGAATATAGCGACCTCCTCGAAGAAGCGGGTGTGGATACTGTAAAAGAGCTCCGTCATCGTGTGCCAGAGCACCTCTTTAAAGCGCTCGTTGAGATTAATGAGAAGAAAGCCCTCGTTCGCAGGCTCCCTTCGTCTAAGCAAGTAAAATCTTGGATTGCTCAGGCTAAAAAACTCCCTCCTGTCGTGAAATACTAATTACATCTTCGTGCATCCCGCTGAGGGTATCAGATCTTTTTTCTAACCGCATAACACTGCGAGATAATGTAGGTTCTCCTGCAAAATCCTGATATCGTCTCTAGCAACGGTTCCTATGTTCATGCCTCTGATACACGCAATAATTCTTGTTTTCTCCACTATTGACATCATACTTTCTTCGAGGGGGATAAGTTGTGAGTGCCGCTATCGAAAAGACCCCCAGTACGGAGCAATGTTAGATGCGAGCATATTTCTTCAGTGAGGATGGAAGGAGGATCCCATCCGTTTCAGAAGACGAAATGCGAGAAATCGACCGGATTGCTGTCCAGGATTTCCAACTAGGCGTTCTCCAAATGATGGAAAACGCGGGAAGAAACCTGGCTTCCTACGTGATTGATACCTTCGGTGATGGAGCAGGATTAATCACCATTCTCGCTGGGTCGGGTGGAAATGGTGGTGGAGGCATCTGCTGCGCTCGGCACCTGCATAACCGGGGCTTTAAGGTCCAGCTCCTTCTGACCAGACCTCCGGAGATCCTGGACGGGGCGGCGGGAGCGCAATACGCGATCCTTTCGTCTACCGGAATTGTCGCATCAGGACTAGAAGATTCAAAAAGACTGATCTCCGAAGCGACCGTTGTCATCGACGCCTTGATCGGTTACAGCCTGCAAGGCGCGCCGCGCGGCGACACAGCCCTATTGATCGACGCGAGCAATCAATGCGCGAGGAGTGTGGTCGCGCTCGATATACCGTCGGGTATTGACGCAACAACAGGTGAAAGCCCTGGCATATCGATACGAGCCGACAGAACAGTTACATTGGCTTTGCCTAAGCGCGGCCTCGATCCTTCGATGTACGATCTATACCTGACAGATATCGGCATTCCACCAGAAGTTTACCTTCTGCTGGGGATCACCATTCCCCCATTCTTCGCGGATCACTTCTTGTTGAAGCTCATAGCCCGTGATGATATCTAGCATATCCATCTCCGTTGAGTTGATTTCGCGCAAACAAGGCATCCTGTATAATCGATACCGTGAGTGAAAAAGAGGATCGACTAATGTCCCCTGGCAATCAGGGGGATGATAAGAAAGAAATCCCTATCCGACCGCGTTACTTGCACGAAATGATCGGACAAGATCGGGTTAAACAGAATCTGGCAATTCTGATCGAGGCTGCCAAGGGTCGGAACGAGGCGCTTGATCATGTCCTCTTTTACGGACCTCCAGGTCTGGGGAAGACAACACTGGCTCATATTCTCAGCATGGAGATGGGTGTCAACTTCAAGATCACCTCCGGCCCGGCGATTGAACGGGCCGGTGACCTCGCGGCAATCCTAACCAACCTGAAAGCAGGGGACATCCTCTTCATCGATGAAATCCACCGCCTCGGGCGTGCAGTCGAAGAGATCCTTTACCCTGCCATGGAAGATTTCGCACTCGACTTGACAATTGGAAAAGGACCAAGTGCACGTTCAATTCGACTTAAGCTTCCCCATTTTACGACCGTAGGAGCAACAACCCGTCTTGCACTTCTGACCGCCCCCTTACGAGCCCGTTTCGGCGCTATTCACCGGTTGGATTTCTATGCCGAGGAATCGATGGTGGAAATTGTACGAAGAGCTTCCGAAGTATTTCACGTGAGCATGGACGAGCCTGGGATCAGAGAGGTAGCCTGCCGCGCACGAGGGACCCCCCGGGTCGCTCTGCGGTTACTGCGCAGGGTCCGCGACTTCGCCGAAGTTCGAGCCGATGGTCGAATTACACAGGAAATCGCCAGACAGGCTTTAGCCCTAATGGAGATCGACGACCTCGGCCTGGACGATTCGGACCGCCGAGTCCTGGATACAATTATTCGGAAATTCAGCGGTGGACCAGTAGGTCTTCAAACAATATCTGCATCGATCAGCGAAGAGCCGGACACGATCATGGATGTCGTTGAACCCTACCTGCTCCAACTCGGGTTTATCGACCGCACACCGCAGGGGCGCGTCGCCACGCAAAAAGCATACGAGCATCTTGGATTACCGCATCAAGACTCATCGCAGAAACGTCTTCCCGAATTGTAAGCTGCGCCGAAGGACTATGGATCTCTCTTCCCTCGCACGTTGGGTCATCATCGCCGGCACGGCAATAGTCATCGTCGGTGTTGGTTTATGGTTGGTGGGTCACTTCGATCTACCTCTTGGCCGTCTTCCAGGAGATATTCACATCGAAAGGGATGGATTCTCATGCTTTTTACCTCTGGCGACATCAATTCTCCTGAGCCTGCTGTTGACCCTGGCGCTCAATATCTTGCTCCGTTTCCTTAACCGGTAACCCGTGCGAACTGCGGATTTCGACTACTACCTACCTGAAGAACGCATCGCCCAGAGACCCGCTAAACCACGGGACAGCTCTCGCTTACTCGTGTTTTACCGAGATAATGACCACGTTGAACATCGGATTTTCCGCCAACTTCCCAATTATCTCGGAGCGAATGATGTCCTCGTGCTCAACGAAACACGGGTTATCCCCGCTCGACTGAAAGCCCGAAAAATCCCTGGAGGTGGGCGCGCCGAGGTTTTGCTGCTGCGTAGATTGGGGGAAATGACCTGGGAGGCAATGGTAGGAGGTAGTGGTCTTAAACCCGGCAGGAAGCTTCAAATCTCTAAGGGTCCGCAAGTGGAAATCCGGGAGGATCTTGGGGGGCCACGGCGGATTATTGTCTTCTCTGAAGCAATTTCGCCTCTTCTGGATCGATTGGGAGAAATGCCCTTACCCCCTTATATCCACACGCCATTAGAGGATCATAGCGAATACCAAACCACCTTTGCAAAACACCCTGGATCTGCCGCTGCACCTACGGCAGGATTGCACTTCACACCAAAAACTATTGCTTCCATTGAAGACAAAGGTGTTCGCATCGTCAAGATCATCCTCCATGTCGGTTTGGATACCTTCGCTCCAGTTCGCGAGGATGATCCAAATGAACACCCGATCCATAGTGAATGGTGCCAAGTCCCAATGGATGTCGTTCAAGCAATTAAAAACACGAGGAAAACGGGCGGAAAGGTTGTCGCCGTTGGGACAACAACCGTTCGGGCGTTGGAAACCGCAGCGCGTATAACCCCTGAGCAGGATATTTCCCCTTTCGAGGGGCCGACTTCCCTCTATATCTTGCCCGGTTTTGACTTTCGGGTCGTGGACGCAATGCTCACAAATTTCCACCTTCCTCGCTCCACGCTGTTGATGATGGTCTCCGCCTTTGCCAGCCGGGAACAAATCCTACCGCTTTACAAAATGGCCGAAATTGAAGGATACCGCTTCTATTCCTTCGGGGATGCCATGCTTATTCTGTAATTGACTTTCAAACATCTGTATGCAATACTTCCATAACTGATCCGAACACCTTCCTTCGCTATTTTTGAAAGGAGGAGGTGATGCCAATGATAGAATCTTATG
>Ga0114922_10000269_pt1 | contig 50171 bp, 41 predicted proteins | sample AartaG_FD_100975 | JGI IMG/M metagenome (GOLD analysis project Ga0114922, IMG submission 100975) | Deep subsurface microbial communities from Aarhus Bay to uncover new lineages of life (NeLLi) - Aarhus_00045 metaG | ecosystem: Environmental > Aquatic > Marine > Oceanic > Sediment | place... | reverse complement strand
TATTCGGGATGAGCTTGCCGCAGGCCGTTTGGTAATACCGGCAAATAAGCTGCATCTGAAGACTAATCTTAAGCCGAGTGGTATTGGCCGATTACTTTCTACAAAGGTAAATGCAAATATCGGCACGAGCAGTATTCGCTGCTCGGTGGATGGCGAAATAAAAAAGATGAAAGCGGCACTGAACGCCGGCGCCGATGCTATTATGGATTTGAGCACAGGTGGCGACCTCGACAAAATACGCCAGACACTATTGGCAGAGTGCCCGGTACCTTTCGGAACAGTGCCAATCTATGAAATGATAAAGGACAGAAATGTCGAGGACATAGACGGCAAAATAATTCTGGAGATAATTGAAAAACAGGCCAAACAGGGCGTAGATTTTTTCACAATTCATGCCGGCGTTTTAAAAGAGCATCTGCCTTTAATTGAGAATCGCATCGCGGGAATTGTCAGCCGGGGCGGTGCGCTGTTGGCCAAATGGATGCTTTATCACAACAAACAAAATCCCCTGTATGAAATGTTCGATGATTTGTGTGAGATACTGGCCGAATACGATATTTGTTTTTCTCTGGGCGATGGTTTGCGGCCGGGAGCAATCGCGGATGCTACCGACGATGCGCAAATAGCCGAATTAAAAACTCTCGGCGAACTTACCTCCCGGGCACAGGCAAAAGGCTGTCAGGTCATGGTCGAAGGCCCCGGTCACGTTCCGTTCGACCAGATACAATACAATATGGAGGTCCAGCAGCAGATTTGTCATGGTGCTCCTTTTTACGTGCTTGGTCCGCTGGTGACCGACATCGCGCCAGGTTACGACCATATTACATCGGCAATCGGCGGGACCGCCGCCGCTTTTTACGGCGCATCGTTTTTGTGCTATGTTACACCCAAAGAGCATCTGGGTCTGCCCGATGCCGATGATGTTCGAGCAGGCGTGATTGCTGCAAAGATTGCCGCCCACGCCGCCGATGTTGCCCGGGGCCTCAAAGGTATCGCCGGGAGAGATGAAAGGCTGAGTATCGCCAGAACGAATCTGGATTGGAAAACACACCTGGCCGAATCACTCGATCCGCAGACGGCTGAAATAATGCACCGCCAGGCATGTAAAGAAATTGGCAGGGAAGAATTACCATCGGCCGATTATTGCTCAATGTGCGGCAAGGCCTGGTGCAGCGTCAGGATAAATAAAGAAATCCGCGATGGTATAAAAAATATGGTCAGACAGCGAAACTGTGAAGTTAATCCTTAGCTGAATCCCACTATTCAACGTGATACGGCAACATTTTCCCGGGACAACATATTATTTGTGCGCAAAGAGAAGTGAGAAACAAATAATGAGTAAAGGTAAAATCTTAATCGTTGAAGATGATCGCGATATTGCAGGAATGGTCGAGTATAACCTGAGAGAGGAAGGATATGAAGTTTTATCTGCCTTCAATGGCGAAGACGGTGTGAAACTGGCTAAAAAGGAAAGTCCCGACCTGATAATTCTTGATATAATGCTGCCGATTATCGATGGCTTTGAGGTTTGCAGGATTCTTAAGAAAGAACAGGTAACCGCCGATATTCCAGTAATCATCCTCAGCGCAAAATCCCAGGAAACAGACAAAGTAGTGGGACTCGAATTAGGGGCCGATGATTATATCACCAAGCCTTTTAGTCCGAGAGAGTTAATAGCAAGAATACGGGCGATTTTAAGAAGAGGGCGGGCACCGTATCTCAGCAGTTACATAGAAAGAGGAGATATTGTCATAGACAGCACCAAACATAAGGTGACAGTAAGGGAAAAGGACATTTTGCTGACCTTTACCGAGTTCAAGCTTTTGGAATTTTTTGCTAAAAGGCCGGGGATGGTGTTTTCGAGAGATCAAATTTTGGACGGCGTTATCGGCGACGATGCCTTGGTTTGTGACAGGACAGTTGATGCACATGTAAAATCATTAAGGCGAAAATTAGGCAAAGCCAAGGATTATATCGAAACCGTCCGGGGTGCCGGCTACAGGTTTAAGGAATTATAGATGGTCAAAAAAATCATCTGGAAATTTTTTGGTGCGTTCGTATTTTTGACTTTTATAGTGGTGTTCGTTTTGTATTTTTTTGTAAGCTCGAAGCTGCAGAATAATTTCGAACAAAAGATTTCCGAGGAGCTTCAGAGCAATGCCATGTTAGTCGGTGATATTTTAACCGGCGCTCTTCTTGAGAATAAAAATGAAGACATACAGAGGAAAATTGAAACTCTGGCCGGGAAACTGGATTTAAGAATTACAGTCGTGGATATGCAGGGCAGGGTCCTGGGTGACTCTGATAAGGATCCGGCTTTGATGGAGAACCATAGAGACAGGCTCGAAATTATCGAGGCTGTAAAAAAAGGTTTCGGCCAAAGCATTCATTTCAGTGACACCTTGAATTATAATATGAAATATGTTGCCGTGCGTGTGGACGATTCCGGGAAAACATTGGGGGTAGTACGATTTGCCTTGCCGCTTTCTGAGGTTCAGCTAAGAATACAGCTTATATACAGAGTAGTATTGCTTGGTGCGATTGTGGCCGTAGTTATTGCTCTTACGGCCGCATATTTTGTGTCGCGGAGTATTACTTTTCCCATCAGCCGGATGCAGGAGGCGGCCCGGCGAATTGCCAAAGGTGATTTCAGCGGAAAAGTTGACATAAAAAGCAAAGATGAGCTTGGGGGTACGGGATTAGGATTGGGAATAGCAAAGCATATTGTCCTGGCTCATAACGGCCAAATTAGCATTGAAAGTGAAATCAGCAAGGGCACAAAGGTCCTCATAAGACTTCCAAAAGGCTGGAAATCCTGACTTTTTTTTATTTTCATCAATTTTTCACATTTTCTTCATATTCCCTTCATATTGAGCGTGTATATTTTCCTTAAGATTTATAAAAGGGATATACTATGAAGAACATATTGAAGACGTTCCTGAAAATATTATCTGTTGGCATATTGCTTTACCTGTTCCTGGTGAGTATCGGTCTGATGGGGGCCGCATTCAAAGGATTCGGTAAGGGCTTTGCCGAAAATTTAATCAGGACGACTTCTAATCCTTTTATCGGCTTGTTTACAGGGATACTGGCGACCAGTCTTGTCCAAAGCTCGTCAACCACAACATCGGTTGTTGTGGGCATAGTAGGTGCAGGTGGTATTACCGTAGCAAACGCCATCCCTATAATTATGGGGGCCAATATAGGAACTACCGTAACAAACACACTTGTATCTTTAGGACACGTCAGCCGGCGGGATGAGTTTAGAAGAGCAATAAGTGCAGCGACTGTACATGATTTCTTTAACTTAATATGTGTTGCTATTATGTTTCCGCTGGAGCTGGCAACAGGTTTTCTCGAGAAATCTGCAACTTTAATGAGCACCTGGTTTACAGGGATCGGGGGGATTCAAAGTTTGTGAGTCCTGTTAAGCTGATTACTAAACCTGCAGTGCACTTGATTGAAGAAATGATAGATCTGTTTAGCGACTCGACACTTGTAATCTATATATGTATGCTGATTTTGTCGATGCTTTTGTTGTTTTTTGCTCTCTACTTTATTGTCAAGGTCATGAAGTCGCTTGTAATAAACAGGGCGGAGATAGTTTTAGATAATGTAATAGCTAAAAGCAGTTTATTAGGGCTTTTTGCCGGATTATTTTTTACTATTATTGTACAGAGCAGCTCGATTACCACTTCCCTGCTGATACCTCTCGTTGCGGCGGGCATTCTTACGGTCGAGGCGGCATTTCCAATTACTATCGGAGCTAATATTGGAACAACTACAACGGCTATTCTGGCATCCTTTGCCACAGGAAACATTTCAGCAATTATTATCGCATTTGCTCATTTTCTTTTTAATCTGACGGGTACTTTATTTATTTACCCGATAAAGCTCTTTAGAATTATACCCATAAATCTTGCAAAGGCTTTCGGGGAATTGGCCGCCGAGAAGAGAAGGTACGCATTCTTTTACGTATTAGGCGTGTTCTTCGTCTTGCCGGCGCTGCTAATCCTTATCTCTAAACTTATTTAAATCAGGAGAAACACAAATGTTCAGAAATCTATTAAGTTTCTGGAAAGGCAAAGACTTTTTGGCACAGGTTTTTGAAGAGTTCAAGAGTATGCTGGACGACACCGAAATAATGTTCAAAGCGGTTTGTGGACGCCTTTTGGACAATGTCGAAGAGCCGGGCCTGAAACAGAAAATTTACGATATTGACCAGAAGGTCAACCGCCTGCAAAAAGATATTCGTAAAAGGATTGTGGAGCACCTTTCATTGCAGCCGACGGTTGATGTTACCGCCTGTCTGGTATTAATGAGTGTAGTAAAAGATGCCGAGAGATTGGGTGATTACTGTAAAAATCTTTACGAGGTAACGGAACTTTTGGCAAAACCTGTAGATCGTGAGTTATTTACCCGTTACTTCGACGGTATCGACAAGGACATTCTGACTTTGTTCAAGCAGACCAAAGGGGCTTTCATCGAGGCCGATGAGGACAAGGCCAGGCTGACCTGGGATTATAAAACACGGTTGACGAAAGACTGCAACAAAATCGTTGCGGAATTAGCCAAGTGCGATCTTTCAGTTAACGAGGCTGTTTGCCTGGTGCTGGTTGCGCGATATTTTAAGAGACTGGCGGCCCATTTGGTAAATATTGCCACGTCCGTGATTTTGCCGCTCAGTGACCTTGATTACTTCGATGAAAAAAGGCGGATAGAGTAGATATTTCAAGATCAGGATTACGATTTCGTCTTTGTTGGTGATATGTGCCGGAGTTTTAAATCCTGTTTTACCATGAATCGAAAAATGAGCTAACTGGAGATCATGTTTTCATTGAATCCAGTTCAATAAAAGCTATCGGCAAAAAGATAAATATCGGCAGCCATGCATAAAATCCAATTTGATAAAAGTTGCTGACATTTGTCTCCGGAGCGAGCATTTTACAGATAAATGTTGCGACAAAGCACCCACCTACCACGGCAAAGCTTATAGTAACGGCCGACTTCATCGACTTCGGGTCACGACAAACCAAAATCGGCAGACACACCATAAGCATTACCAGGTTGATAATCGGCTCGGTAACACGAAAGTGCTTCTGGCTGTAAAGCTCACGCGCATCCTTGATTTTACCCTGTTCTGCCTGTTTTACAAGGGCGGCTAACTGCCGCCAGCTCAGCAGGATTTTATGCTCGGATTTGAGCCTTATAGGGATCTCATTGGGAGTAATATCACTGTCATAAAAAGCCTTTGGCTGGACACCTTTTGCAGAACCAATTTCGAAAGCTCGCCCGTTAATTAAATCCCACCCTTTGGCTTTACCGTTGTAAACTGCTTTTTCGGCATCTATCCGGCCGGTTACCTCCCAGATGTACGAATCCACGCTCATGCGCCTTGTGATGATGGTCGGGCTGTATAGTGTTGACGTTCCTACATCAAACCTTCCTGAGCAGATTAGTGAGCCGTTATCATCGCTGATAAATTTTATATTGTAGGATTCCCGGCCGGGAATATCATCATGACTGCGCACGAGCTTATCTGCAAGCGACGGTATTAAAAATTCCTGGTCAATTACCAGTAAACCGGTCAGCAGCAATGCGAGAAGAACTATCGGTCCAATTACCCGCTTGAGGCTAACGCCCGATGCCATCACGGCCACCAGCTCGTTGGAACGTACCATCTTGCCGAAAGAAAAGGACGCTGCAACAACGGTTATCATTCCGGCGAATTCACGAAAATAAAGTGTGCAGTTAAGTGCATAAAATACCAGTATGTTTTTCATAACAGCCATGGCAGTAAGGTCGGCGTGCTCGGTAAATTCGTCGAGATTTACGAACAAATCAATAATTATTCGCAAACCTATCAAAACGCAAAAGGCAATCGCATAACCGATCAGAAAATTCTTTGCAACATATCTGTCCAGTATCTTCATATTTTATTCTATGAATAACTAACGTTGAACATTCTTTAGGTTTTCAATAGCCAGCCATATATCACAACAGCCAACAAAGATAGGCAAACCAATCCCGCCCACATCAGGGCTATACCCGAAACATTTTGTGAGCCGAGGTTTTCGGTAATGTGCTTGCCGCTCATTATGCAGACTATCAGTACTGCGGCGGGCACACAACTTGCGCCAAAAGCGCTGAGCAGATGTCCGCCTTTCTTTATTATGCCCAGACCGATGCCGATCATTATCATTGATACGCAGCCTATTCCGAACACCAGTCGTGAATGTGTTTCGGCCTTTATCTCCAAAAGGGTCTTTTGGATTTTTCTTCGAAGTGTATTTTGCAAATGTGTGAGTTGCGTGCTTTGTTCCATCTCAGATAAGGGAGAAGCCAGCTTTTCGGGCTGTAATGATGAGCCGTTTTCAGTTCTGAATTGATGTGCTATTGCTTCCACTGCCTGGGGCGGTAACAAGCCACGTACGATATCACGCCCTATTATTACCCCTGAGTCTTCTTCTCTTGCGTTATAGATGTCCATCGTCAAAGTCGGCATCAGCTTATCGCCCTCGATATGCTGCGAAGCCCGTGCGCATCTTAAAGTGCGCAAAGGTCGTTTACTGTTCGTATCGTATTCTGTAACTACAACATTTTCGGTTAACTCGACTTCTTCTTCGTTTCGTACGTTGCATTGACCGGCAGTAAATTTAACAGAGTTTGGCTCGCCGAGCAGATGGTAGAAATTATTAGTGCTGCCGGCTTTTTTGGTTTTAATGTCCCGTGCTAGCAGCTCTATAGTCAGTTGTGCATAAGTATCGCGCGCCAATTTATCAATCGGGTAAAATTTCATCAGGTCAGCCTGAATTCTTTTCATTTCATCTATTTTCTTGAACTTTATATCATCACCCAACAACGAACCGAACTCCGTTGTCAATGTCAGCCACTCGGCCCCTCCCTCGTCCTCGTCGCCCATCTGATGAGCCCTGAATGCAGTTATTTGCACTTCATTAAATATGTCGCGCGACTTGAAACTTACTTTTGCGCCATCCGCGGTTATAATTTTTCCAATTCCGGAACCTTCCAATTCGACAGCAATCACACCTGAAAGTGTATCGTATTGCGAGTCGGCCTGGTCGGCGTAAATCAGATAGCGGCTGTCCGGCAGGGAGTAATATCTGTTCCGCTGGATATTGCGGAAAAGTATTTGTTTGGCATTGTCCTTGAGGGATTTTTCAGCCAAGTGTACGAAAGCCGGCATGACATGAAAGCTTAACAGCAGATTTGCAACTGCCACTATAATCGCCAGAGCCAGACCCGGATAAACCATCGTCAGCAGGCTTATGCCGCTGGCTCTGCAGGCGTCAAGCTCGTTGTCGCTTGTAAACCGTCCGTAAACCAATGCGCCTGCGAACAATGCCGCCATCGGAAGAACAAACGTCAGAGTTATCGGCAGAAAATAGCCCATCAGGTGGATTACCTGTCGAGGCCCTACGCCATATTCCTGGACGGGCCTTAAGATACTGCCTAAGCTAAGGATTAGTGTCAGCGCTACTGCCGCCAACAAAAAAACTCTAAAAAGCTCTCTAAATAAGTATCTGTGTAGTGTAAAGACCATTTTAAGTGTTTACCTTCTGCCATTAGTAGTGGCACGGTCTTCCAGTGGCACGGGTATCTTGCCCGTGTTCACGGCCTGGAAGGCCGTGCCACCAGGACGCCCGTGCCACCAGGACGCCCGTGCCACAATCTTATTATTCGCTAAATACTATTGACCAGACAGCTTTTTGCAACAAAATTCTCCCCAGCACCAATTTACTGATCTTGCCTGCGATAAAATGTCAGGGAACTCATATGAGAGTGGAATATTAAGTATGAAGGGCGGCATTTGCAAATTAGTGCTGGGGTTGTTTATTAAATATAATCCGTATTTTATACTTTCGTCTTTTCCTTTTGCTGCTTTAGCAATCGCAGCTCTTTTTGAATCGGCCAGTCACCGAAAGCCAGAATAAAAGGCATGATTATATTCGCTATCGGTACGAGCATTAACAAACCGAGCGCCCAGCAGTAGCCGGCCTTGGAAAATATCTTACAGAAGATCAATATTTTTATGACGAGCACTACAAGGCCCATCAGAATTCCGAACGCGATGAGTATACCTACAAATATTGGAGCTGCATCCGGACAATGCTGGAAATAAGGACCAAATTCCATATTTTTCCCTTTCGACTGGTTTTTGAAATTACTTTAACGGCGAATGTTGATGAGATTATTTTTTTAGTCTAACAAATAAGCGCTCCTTTTACAAGACCAATTTAGTCATGATGGCCGGGGAAGGGAATAAGTCCGTGACAGAATCTTTTTAGGCAGCTCAGAGCTTGTTAAGTCTGGCTATTGCTCGAGCTATCCGGCCACGTTGGGCTTCGATGGGGGCCGGGTCTTTTGTGAAATTTGTCATGTCCTTAGTAATACTTTCGGGCACTTCAAGCAGTGAAGTATAAATTTTCAACTGTCGAGCTTTGAGCTTGTCCTTTTTAGTTTCGAGAAGTCTGCTCAGAATAGCCATGTACTCGTAGTCCTCGATGCCGTCACGCAGCATTTCCCAGCGGATGCTTTCAACCGGCCCGTCGAGGACCGGCCCGGAGGGATGGGCATCCGCGGCGGCCTCGGGCGGGTAAATGAATCGACCATCACCGTTGCCCCAGGCTTTTTTGACACCTTTTGGAGTACTGTAGCCGGAGCGCCAGCCCATCGGGTCTTCGTAAGGATTCTGGGGATTGTCTCGCTCAGGGTAAGCGGCGGAACTGGTCCAGTAGTTTGTCTGCCAGACCAGGATTCCGTCAATTTTGCGTTTCCAGCTCTGCCAGAGCCAGACCCGCAGCTCGGTACCGGGGTGGTCGATAAATAAAGTACAATAGGGTGCCTTCGGTCCTGTGCAGACATACCACCAGAATTTTTCGCCGTATTGGCGCCGTTGTTCGGCTGGTTCGTCTTTATGGTTGTTTGAAACAGCGCACCAGATATTTGGTCCGCCTATTAGTTTCGGCTCGACCTGTTCGGTCAGCATACGATTGATATAAGGGGCCGCCTGTTTAAGCTTGGAGAATCCGTTCATTACGAACTCGTAATCTTTAGGGGAAGGTTCATCGAACCAGTAAACAAAGGCCTCGTCAAGCCAGCCTTTTTCGCGCAGGTGCTCCTGGACTTCTCGGCAGTAGGTGTTAAAGGCGGCTTTGTAATGGGGTGTATCCTCGCTGAACCCGAGCAGTTCCGGCTCACGCCGGGAATGGAAAGTCCCGCCGCCGAGGCCCGGAATACCGAGCCGAAATGAATTAAAGTGATAGTAATCAATTCCTCGTTCCATTGCTTTGTCCCAGTCAGTCCAGTCAAACACCGGGTTAAGCTCTTCGGGTTTAATTGACTTGGTAGCTTTTGGCCAGGTAACTGCAAGTCCATCCAGCGGCGCAGGATTGTAAGGCGAGATATGATGGGCACCGAAGCTGGCCCAATATTTGTCGATAACCTGGCGTTTTTGCTGAAGGTCGGAGAGTTTCTGATAACGGAATACGTTGGACGTGGAAAAGCCAAAAGCTGTCGTGCAGGTCATCTTGTCAGGAAGAGTAAAATCATAGACTTTTACACGTAGTTTAACATCGGCGCTGTAGTTTTGCGCGGCAAGGTGAATACTGCCGGTATAGACTCCGGCCGGCACCTGACGTGGGACTTTAACACGGAGCCAGAACGGCTGATTTTTATCTGCCTGTAATTTCATAGTACCTTTAAACGGCGGCAGGGGGTCGGGCCAAAGACCGGGCACCGAGCTTTTGTCGGTTGGGTGTGTAATATTGACATACCGCACTTTGAGCACTTCTACGTTGTTGGCGGGTATGGTTGCTCCATCGGGCCCGGTAAGCGCTGCGGCACGCACGGTAAAATCCTTTAAGGAAACTGTTGGCCTGACTACTAATTGCGCTGCCTCAGCTTCGTTGCGGGCGGTGCGTATGATAATTGCCCGGCCTTTTGTTTCAGGCAGTGGTTTGTCCGGACTTATTTTCCATCCTGACGAGGCCCACCATAAACCGACCTGCTCGGTGGAAGCGGCAAGCAGCTCGCCGTAAGTTGAGTTAAAATAATCATTTGTTTGAGCTAAAAATGTGGCACGGCCTTCCAGGCCGTGAACACGGGCAGGATGCCCGTGCCAGCAACTCAGCAATAGTACCAGACAAAGAATTTTTCTTAACATAAGACATAACCTCCAAAGCGGTTTTGAACTTTAATGTGGCTTCCAATCTTTCTGAGCCATCACAGGATTTTCAACTATAAAACTCAGTCAGTCAAGATATTCTTTAGTCAGGTATTCATAATTCCGGGACCCCATTTTGCTGTCTTTTCGGAAAATGGGAACCCATTCGATTGATCCGTGTCAAATGATGATTGACCCTCGATTACAAAAGTTTTACAATGGATATGCTAATATGAACGGAACTTTTATGAAATTCAGTGACACGGGCATCTCCCGGAAGTCCACTAAGGGATGCCTTACGACAGTCCAAGGGACTCCTTACGGAGGACGCCTTAGGGTGCTGCCCATGTTCACGGCCCGGAAGGCCTTGCCACATTTTTAATATGAAGAAGAATTTTGAACAAATTGCCAAAGATGATTGCCGATTCAGCTCGCAGGCTATCAAGTTTGTTTATGAGGGGCTCACCTTCACCGTAAAAAAAATAACTGTCGAGCCCAGGCACATCAGCGGCCAAACACTCTGCGATGGATTGCGAAAATTGGCTATCGATAAGTGGGGTAGATTGGCTTTGTTAGTCCTGAACACATGGGGTATTAAAACAACCCGTGATTTCGGTGAAATCGTTTACCTGATGATAAGACACAAGTGGATGAGCGCCGCTGAAGCCGATTCGATAGATGATTTCAATGATGTCTATGAATTCCAAACTGTTTTCAAAGACCAGTTCATATTTTAAGTTAAGTTTTCGACCGTTGTTATCTCGATGTTTTTACTAAATTGCTTAATATCCTTCAGCCACAAATCAACAAGATGCAACTCTTCCTGCGATACAATCTGTGCTTCAACTAAACGTTCATAACATATACGCATGTTCGGCCCAATTTGATTTGGATCATCTGACAGCCTGATATCGCTGAGTAGTTCCATTATCCTTGCATTATTTAGATAACCGGCAATTTCGTCGGCGAAATCCCTGACAAGACTGTGCTCGTTTCTTGCCTGAAACATTGTGGCCTGGCCGAAGGCCACCTGTTTACCGGTTTTGTACAGGCATATCTGTGCAATAAACGAACGCCAGATGTCCGTCATCCGAAAACTTACCGAGCCTGGCAGGTAAAGCAGGGCAAAAGCTTCAGGCCACCAGATTGTATTCTGCGAATTAAACGGGCAGAATGTTCCTTCCGAAATAATGACTGTATTCGGGCGGAACTTCGTATCCCCTTGTGTTGTCAGGCGATAAATTGCATCGACATCAGGATCGCCATCAACCAGGTACTGCTGGATGGGGCAGTCGAAGACGGATTCACCTGAGAGCAGACTGTGTGTTTCTAAACTGCGATTAATATGTTCGAGCGGATAACCTCGCGGCCAGATTCTCTTGTCGGTAAAATGCCTGTAAATGTTTTCCCATCCGGATTTGTTAACTAATCGGCCTTTTACGCTTTGATCGAGAGAAGTCAGAAAATTTTCTTTCGGAATATTGTCGTCATCGGTTTCGGCGATAACCCGGGCGCCATCCCGGATAGCTTTGAGATAGCCGATATTTTTACGGGCATAGTGGTCAAATGGGCATTCCCGGGCGAAGTTGCTGTCAAATTCCCTCTGCTCCTCTAAGGACAACAGCCGGACATTTTGACAGCTCCAGTCGGGAGGTGTTTTCCTGTCTGCAACAGCAAGAATAGTCCAGTCTTTTTTCATCTTTGCTATCGTTTTGACAGCCTGGGCAGGATAGTTTATCGTTGTAAGGATGATATATTTTCCTGTTGGCATTATTTAAGTCCTGAAATTCCGGGATTCACTTTAAGGCGGATTCGACCCATCGCTGCCACATTTTTCTATATGCAGCTTCCACCTTCCGGGCAAATCCCTTTGCATCACACAATGCACTATCCTTCATTCGTTGCCGCATTGAAGAACGAAGCTGAGCAAGGGCCTGATAATTCGCCGCAAGTGCCGCGGCTTTGGCAACGTATTCGTCCGACGTCAACGCTGCAAGGAAGTCGAGCCCGACTGTGTTGAATATGCTCAGTCCGATACGAGAGGCGTGGCATTCGCCGACCAGCGAGATTACGGGCACTCCCATCCAAAGGGCCTCACATGTGGTTGTAAAACCATTGCACGGGAACGTATCCAATGCAATATCCACTTGCCCGTACAGCCCCAAATGCTCATCCATGGGTTTCCACCCGCAGATAGCCACCCTGCTTGAGCTAATTCCCCGCCGCTCGAACTGGCTAAAGTAATGCCTGTTCATTTCGCGGTCGGTACTGACTCCGAACTTTAATAAAATGCGAGAGCCGCTGTTGGCTCTTAGAATCCTGGCCCATAGCTCAATAATATGTGGATGTATCTCGCTGCGGCTGTTAAACGAGCCGAAGGTGATAAAATCATTTCGGAAAGCCGGCAGTGGTGTCACCGGCGGCGCAGAATCGGAGGGTTTATAACAGAGAAATCCGTCCGGCAAATAGACCAGCTCTTCGGTATTGAATTTTTGGGATTCCGGAGGGTTGGCCTGGATATCAGTAAAACGATAATCGATTGCCTCCATTCCGGTTGTATCCGGGGAACCCAAATAGGTCACCTGGATTGGAGCCGGCTTATGGGCCATAACAAGCAGGCGATTGTCTGTAGTGTGACCTGAAAGCTCGACCAGAATATCGATTTTGTCCTGCCAAATCATATGAACGACCGTCTGGTCATCAAGACCCCGAATATTTCGGTAGTGGTCGAATTTTTGTTGAAGCCGTTCTGTAACAGTGCCGGGCATTCTTACATTACTGTATCCGAAAACTTCAACCGCGTTACGATTGTGCCCATCCAGAAGCGGCTCAAAGAAATATGCTACCGGATGCGTGCAAAAATCCGGCGAGATATAGCCTATCCGGAGCCTTCGGTCTAGGTGGCACGGTCTTCCAGGCCGTGAACACGGGCAGGATGCCCGTGCCACTTTGCTGTGAGATGCTTTTGCCATAGAAGCCGGGGTGTGAATCCGGCCCCATCGCTGGTGCTCTTCGAAAAGCATCTGAGGGTCCAGGTCCGGCAAAAAATGCAGATTAAACAAAAAATTGGAGTGCATCGCTGCATTGGCAGGTTCGATTTCCACGGCCTTTCGAAATAGATTGATACCCTCCCGGGCTTTTCCTGTTCCTATCAGCATTCTGGCAAGATTAGCCAGGAGTTCTGCATTATTCGGGTCTGCTTCGACGGCTTTTGTTTGATATTTTATTGCCTCTGACATATGTCCCATGCACTGGCAGATATATCCCAGCTCGTTGTACACTAATGGATGCTGCTCCTGCTGCAATATCTTTTCGAACAGCTCTTTGGCCTTGTATATCTGTCTGGTTTGTTTGAACAACATTCCCAGTACTAACATAATGTCTGTTCTAAGCGGGTCCTGCTCGATGATTTCAAGTACGGCCTGTTCGACCTTGTCATTTAGAAGCCTTGTTGCCTCTTCGACCCTTCCTGCTGCTGCGGCTTCGTTGGCTTCGATGAGTGATTTTGGCAGCACGCCCGTCGGATCGGGCAGATGAAGATTGCCCTCTTTCAAAATTAATGTTTTCAGTCTGCCCTGCTTTGTTTCTGTTTGCATATATATGCTATCGGCAAAACAGCCCCGCACTAATTTGCTAATTTTGCTGGCCGGGAATGTAACGATATGATTTTATATATCTCAGCCTAAGAATGCCTGATGATATTTACAAATTAGTGCTGGGTTATTCTAATTCGAGCACAAATGCCTGGTCGCACCTGCTCGACATATGCTCCGGCTGGTATTCTGCAAAACCGTAGCTTTTATACAAACTAATCGCTTCTTTTAAGACCGAAGCGGTTTCCAAAGTTATTCTCTTAAATCCGATTTGCCTTGCTTTTGACAAGGCATCTTCCAGCAGCAATTTGCCTAATCCCTTGCCTCTGTATGAGTTGTGTAAATACATCTTGCGAAGCTCGCACGTTGCCCTGTCAATTGGATAAAGTCCGTAAGCGCCGATTATTGAGCCATCCTTTTTTTCAAGCACATAAAATGCACCACCTCGTTTAAAATAGGACTGCTCGATATTTTTGATGTCGGCGTCCGTGGCCGCAGGATCGGGCCTTAGGTCATACTCTTTCAGTACGCCATAGACCAGCTCTGTTACCTTTCCGCAGTCTTTATTATTTGCCGGCCTCAATCTCGGCCATGAATTTTCTGTCATATTGTTTCTCGTTCCTGTGCGGAAATCCGCCTATAGACATAATTCGACTGTAAATTGTACTTAACTTTTTAATGAAAATCACAAATTTTTTAGATATGAGTTTGATGCTTATAATTGTGTAAAAGTAAATAAAGAGGGCAGCGTGTACTACCCTCTTAAGTCGTGTTACTTCGATAATACTATTTTAAATATTATCAGAAGTCCCAAAAAGATAATTAGAGTGTTCATTTTAATAATCCTCATATATCTTTCTGGAGAACCCAAAATTCTATTCTAATCCCGGAGCTAATTCAACAATATACATTTTTTTCGATTTAGTCAATAAGAATTATAAATTTTTTGTACTCTTTAGAATAAGTAGAAATTTAAGATATGAAATGAAAAAAGAGGGTAGCTGTTACTACCCCCTTACATTGTTCTACTTCGATGACAATACAATTTTTAGTATTATCAGTAGACCAATGAAAATTATGAGAGAGTGCATAATATCTCTCCTTTTATTGTAGACAATATTAAATACAATAGGAGAGGTAAAAACCCCAATTTTCTTCCGTAAAAATGCCTTAATATAATATTTCAGATTTCAGTTTTTGTCAATAAGAATTTTTTAAAAAAAGAAAAGCTATTGCGTTTAAGACTCTTTTTCTATATGGTGCAGCAAAGAGGATTAACTCGAATTCTGACTTTTCGGTATTCTTATTTTCGATAGGAAAAACTCGTCCCGTTTTCAGAGTTGGCCAATATATGAAGAGAATTATTTCAGTATCACGCAGAACCGATATACCGGCCTTTTACGGTGATTGGTTCATGCGCCGGCTGCAAGAGGGTTTCGCCGGTGTGGTTAGTCCGTTCGGCGGCAAAAGATATATTTTATCACTCAGGCTGCAGGACGTTATTTGTTTTGTGTTTTGGTCCAAGAACTTTAGTCCCTTTATTGATAATCTCAGGATTATTGAAAAGTTGGGCTATAAATTCTATTTTAACTACACAATTACCGCTCTGCCCGCTCTGTTCGAAAATGACGTGGAAAAACAGGCGGCGATTGATGCCCTGAAACAGCTCAGCAGGATGTATTCGCCTGCCCATATAAACTGGCGCTTCGACCCGATTATTCTATCTAATGCTTATGATCGTGATTTTTATGTCGGGGCGTTTGAAAAACTTGCATCCGAATTTGCCGGATATGTGGAACGTTGTTATTTCAGCTTTGTTACGCTATATGACAAGGTAAAGCGTAACTTCCAGGAACTTGAAAGAACTAAAGAGCTTGGAATTAAAGATTGCACCGAAGATTATAAGATCCAATTAGCGAATGACCTGGCGGCTGTCGCTGCCCGTTACAAAATCCGGATGTTCTCCTGCTGTGGTGATTATTTATTAAATGAAAACATCAGCAAAGCCCATTGTATCGATGGCGGCATTATTGAGAGCCTGTTCTTTCCCGATGGCTTAAAATACACGGATAAACCTACAAGAAAAGAATGCGGCTGCACGGCAAGCACGGACATCGGGACTTATGACACCTGCCCGCACGGATGTGTGTACTGTTACGCAAATATGAATAAACAACAAGCCCGCAAATCTTTTGACAACCACGATAAAGAAAGCGCTTTTCTTGGCTATAGTAAATCCGAGTCGGACAGGTGGCTTGATGAAATAAAATTTTCGAGGTATAAGGACAATATCTTATTTTAAGGATTTTGCCCCGTTAGAGCCTTTTCCTTTCGGGCCTCTAACGGGGTTTGCCCTTCGATTTTCTCAATAATATCTGTGATTTTTAGCTGGTTGATAACCGTAAAACAAATTGCTCCATAGCGACGGGTGCCTTGGTCCGGCCGGACTTGATGGCATAGTCGGTCCGGGCCAGTTCCTGCAGGTAGCCCCCGATTTGCTTGAGGCTTATTTTCTGCAGGCCGGCAAAGAATTTATCTTTATGAGACCATAATCGAAATCTGTCTGCAATTTCCTTTGCCGACACACCCTTATCAAGCAGCACCTTGGCGTTGAACATCCTGCGGAAATGATATGCAAAGGCCCCGACCACGGAAAATTCGGCTGATTTGTCCTGTGCAAACATGCCCCTTAATCGTTCGAGAGCCATCCCGATATTTCCGGCGATTACGGCATCAATGACCGTAAAGGCATTGAATAAACGATTGTGGCCGATGAGTGATTCTATATGTTTGGGAGTTATCACTTTTTCGGTGTCTGTGAAGACAGCAAGCTTATCGATTTCACTGTACAGCCGGGGCAGCTCGTCTCCGGCAAGCTCGATTAAAAGCCGGGCCGCGTCCTGAGCCAGCCGTTTATCGTGTGCCTCGGAAGCATATTTTATCAGCCGATGCGGAAGCTCCCGGCGATTTGGCTGCGTAACGTTAATCAGCTTGCCGACTAAGGGCAGTTTCTTAGCAAGTTTCGTTCTGGCGTCCCATGTCCTTACGGTAAATATAAGTCGTCCGCTGCAGCAGGGATTATCAAAATACTTCTCAAGCAGCTCGCGGTTTTCGGATATGAATTTGTCTGCGCCTTTAACAAGAACAACTCGCTTGTCGGTCAAAAACGGAGACGTTCTCAGCTCATCCAGAACTTCCGAAACCATGACCGTTGCGGCCTCTGCGTCAAAAAGTCCCGTTGCCCTTTGTGACGGTTCCAGAAGCTTATCCAAAAGCCTGCTGCAATGAGCATTGACCAGGGAATCGTCTTTGCCGGCAATTACGTAAATCAGCTCATCCATGAAAACTCAAATATTAAAAGAAAATGTTAGTACGGGCGGGTGGCACGGCCTTCCAGGCCGTGAACACGGGCAGGATGCCCGTGCCACACCGCCCCTACGGTTTGCGTCTTTTTTTGCCGCTGTTCTTTTTGGCTTTGCGTTTCGCCTCGGCTTTCGGTTTTGACTGTTCTTTCTTATCGTTGCGGCTCGGCCTTCCAGGCCGAGAACACGGGCAGGATGCCCGTGCCACGTTGTTTTTCTTGTTGTTCGCATCTTCGGCAATTATCTTTTCGGCTGCAACGAGCTTATCGCCGGGTTTGAGCTTGATTAAGCGTACACCCTGAGTATTTCTGCCAATCGAACGAATTTGGTCAAGTCCGGTTCGAATAATCATTCCTGTGGCCGTTATCATCATTAAATCGTCCTTGTTATGGATGGCTTTGAGTGCGACCACTTTGCCGTTTCGTGCGGATGTTTTTATGTTTTTCAAGCCAACTCCACCCCGGCTCTGCGGCCGGTAGTTCTCAAGCCCCGTTCGCTTGCCGTATCCATTTTCGCATAGCGTGAACAAGGCGGCTTTTTCTTCGACAATCACCATCCCGACCACGGCATCCCCGGATCGCAGCTTAACACCTATGACCCCTCGAGATGCCCGGCCCATCGAACGGACCTGGTTTTCGTCAAATCGTATCGTCATGCCGTCACGCGTGCCAAGTACAATATCGTCGTCTCCAGTGGTTAGTGCAACACCAATCAAATCATCGGTTGGGTCGAGATTTATGGCGATAACACCTGTCTGTCTCGGATTGCCGTAAGCCGATAGTCTCGTCTTTTTTACAATACCGTTTTTTGTTGCCATAACGAGCTGACGCTGTTTTGCACCCTCCTGCTCGTTGTCGTCAAAACTGCTGACGTTAATTATCGAGGCGACCTTTTGGGTTCCCAGATTCAGCAGGTTAACGATATTCCTGCCCTTGCTCTGCCTGGACATGCTCGGGACATCATATACCTTAAGCCAATAACACTTGCCGCGATTAGTGAAGATGAGCAGATAATCATGTGTCGAGGCGACGAACAGATGCTCTATAAAATCACCTTCTTTTGTGACCGAACCGATGATTCCTCTGCCGCCTCTACCCTGCTTGCGGTACGTATCGATCGGCAGCCGCTTAACATATCCGCTGTGACTGACCGTGACGATGACTTCCTCTTCGGCAATCAAATCTTCCATATCGAGCTGCTCAACCTTGGCTGCGATTTTTGTCCGCCGGGCACCGCCGTATTTTTCCTTTATTTCGTAGATGTCTTCTCGAATGATATCCAGCAAAATCTCCTCATTTGCCAATACCGCCTCGTAACCTTCTATCTGCTCGGTAAGCTCGGCGTACTCTTTCGCCAGCTTTTCAATCTCCAGACCGGTCAGTCTTTGCAGCTGCATTGTCAAAATCGCATCGGCCTGCGGGCCGGTCAGGAAATGCTTGCCTTTACTTTTTTCCGCAATAAAAGCCTTCGGCAGGATTTTCTTCAGCGTAGCCACCTCAGCCAACTGCAAAGGCTTTTTCATAAGGTTCAATTTTGCGGTCGGGGTATCGGGTGACTTTTTTATCAGTTCGATGATTTCATCAATATCACTAACAGCTAAGATAAGACCTTCGAGGATGTGTGCCCTGTTCCTGCATCTTTTCAGCATGAACCTGGTTCGTCTGCGGATAACAATCTTGCGGTGGTTAATGAAGCAATCGAGTATATCTCTTATATTGAGGGTTTCAGGTCTGTTATCTACCAGTGCAATATTGGCGATAGCAAAAGTGCTCTGCAGAGAAGTGTAGCGGTACAGTTTGTTCAGTGCGATTTCGACATCGGCATCTTTTTTCAGGTCCACGACAATCCGCAAGCCGTGACGGTCTGACTCGTCTCTGATGTCGGCTACTTCAGGAATCGTATTATTGTGGACACAATCTGCTATCTTCGAAACTATTGTGGTCTTAACGACCATATATGGTATTTCGGTTATTACGATTCTATCCCTGCCTCTTTTGTTTGTTTCGACATCTACTTTTCCCCGCACCGTTAAATGACCACGACCGGTCGTATAAGCATCGATGATGCCTTTTCTGCCGCAAATAATTCCACCTGTTGGAAAATCCGGACCTGGCAGACAATTTATAATGTCCTTGAATCCGCAATTTGGGTCATCAATAACCAAAAGCAGGGCGTCACAAACTTCGGTAATATTGTGAGGTGGGATGTTAGTGGCCATTCCTACCGCGATTCCCGTAGAGCCGTTGACTAAAAGGTTCGGGAATTTTGAGGGTAAAACGGTTGGCTCCTGGCGTGTCTCGTCATAGTTCGGTACGAAATCAACGCTGTCCAGCTTAATATCTTCGAGCATGTCCACAGCCGGCGCCGCCATTCTCGCCTCTGTATAACGCATTGCAGCCGGCGGGTCCGAATCGATACTTCCAAAGTTGCCCTGCGGGTCAATCAGTGGATACCGCATATTCCACTCCTGACCTAATCGTACTAATGTTCCGTACGTTGCCTGGTCACCGTGCGGGTGATAGTTACCGCCGGTATCACCGACGATTTTAGCGCACTTGCGGTGCTTGCTTCGCGGTCCGAGGTTCAAATCATTCATAGCAACAAGTATTCGCCTTTGTGAAGGCTCCAGACCGTCACGAACGTCCGGCAAAGCACGCGAAACTATTACGCTCATCGCATAGTTGAGGTATGAATTCTTCAACTCATCGAGGATGTGCATATCCTCGAATTGTTCCTGTTTTTCTTTGGCTTCCTTCATAAAATTTCTGCTGTCATTAATACTGAATCTTGTTCGCAAATAGATTACCTGTGACAGGCAAAAAAGTCAAGAATTACTAACGTTTATAATTACTGGAAATTACGGTTTTTTTAGATTTGGCACTAACTTACCGGCCATCAAATCGCTTTTGGCTTTAGCTGGCTAAATACGCAACGACTGAGAACCATAATCAGGTCAGGAACTTCAAAATAATATTTTTGTAATGCTCGACCGCCTTTTCCATATCGTTGATTTCAATATATTCGTTTGGTTTATGGCAGAGGTGTGGTTTACCCGGGCCAAAGATTACTACCGGTGCGCCTAATGGAGCAAAATGAGGGCCGTCTGTTGTAAAACCTACGGCCACGGTCTCATTGTTTCCGACGGCAGAACAAAAATTCTTAATAAAATCACAGTTGCAATCGGTCTCTAAAGGTCGTACCTGGCGTACCACGTCGACCTCTGCATCAAATTCGGGATTTCCGGGTTTTATTTGAGCGAAGATTTTTTCCAAATCAGAAATAATATCCTGATGATTTTGCTCGGGTAAAGTCCGGATGTCCACTCCAATTTTGCAATTATCCGGCACAACGTTAAGTGCTTTACCTCCGGCAATGGTATTGATGCTCATAGAACACTTACCCAGGAGCTGATGGGGCTCGGCAGGGATTTCGTAGTTTTCAAGCTCATTTAGAACCAATCTCATTGAATTTATTGCATTTACACCCAATTGCGGTGTCGAGCCGTGAGCAGCCTTGCCTTTGGTTGTAATTTCCAGCCACAACATTCCGCGATGTGCCGTAACTATCGAAAAATCGGTAGGCTCAGGAATAACTATGCCGGCGAAGTCAGGCAGCCGGTCATGGTCATTAATAAATTTTGTTGCACCGCAGCTATCGGTTTCTTCTCCTGCAACGGCTGTAAATATAATATCACCTTGTAACTTTGTGCCGGAATCGACAACCTGTCTTATAGCGGTAACGGCCGCAGCTATACCGCCTTTCATATCCACCGAACCTCTGCCATAAATTTTGCCGTTGCTTTCAATCGCCTCAAACGCGGGTTTGTCCCACGTCTCTTCACCGGGCCCGACAACATCAAGATGGCAGGCAAATAGCAGAGCACACTTACTTCCGACGGAATTTACCTGCGCGATAATGTTCGCCCTGGTTTGGTCCCATTTGTCTATCCGGCAATTTATCCCTGATTTACTGAATTCATCCGAAACAGCTTCCGCTGAGGCTAATTCACCTTTTTCCGGCGTGCTTTCAGCCTTAATAAGTTTTTTCAAAAGTTCTTTCATGGCAGTGCAATTATACAGTCCATCACAAGAAAAGAAAAAACAGAAAATTTTTGTTGCAGATAAATTATTAGTGAAGATAATAAAGTGCTTAGGGTTTTAAGCCTCGTCGTAAAGGAGTATAAATGGGACCTGTATTGAATGGGTTGATAAAACTTCAAAGTGTTGAAAATCGTCTGCGGATTGAAAAATCAAAGCTTACAAGGTGTAGAAGAAATGTGATAATTCAGGAAAATCAGATCAGGAGCCTTCAAAACGCCCTCGAAGCCAAAAAAGAGGAGGTTCAGTTGGGCAAGGTCCAGTTTGATCGTCTTGAATTGGAGCTCAAGTCCAGAGATGAATCGATAGCCAGGTTAAGGGCCTCCCTCAACACCGCAAAAACAAATAAAGAATACGCCGCTGTTCTCACTCAGCTAAACACAACCAAAGCCGACAATTCCAAGATAGAAACCCAATCTCTGGAATTGCTCAAAAGTATTGAGGCCGACGAAACCGAATGTCAGGAAATACAAAGCCAGATAGATGAACAAAAGCAACATCTTGAGCAGCTTCGGACTGAAGCAGAGATGCTGTCGGGCAAATACCAGGCTGAGATAGATAAAATCCAGGCTGAATGGGACCAGGTTGCACAGACCATTCCCGAAAAACCGCTGGAGATATTCAAACGCGTTACCGAAACATACGATGGCCAGGCCGTTGCAGTGATCGAACAGCAGGGCGGCAAAAAGGGAGCTTATAGTTGTGGCGGTTGTTTTATGGGCCTGACCACGGAGTGTGTTAATCTGCTGATGACCAAGGACGATATAATCCGCTGTCCTAATTGCACGAGGATCCTTGTCCTCGGCGATTTGTCGGGAAGTTGAAAAACCAAAAACTAAAACCGCAAAACCACAACTTATCCCGCACCCCTCAGGGCAACAAGCCCAGTTCAACAGGTGCCGGAAATGAGTTTTGAATTCTTGATTATATTTTAACTATTTTTTTCATTTTCATTTAAGGAGATGATACATTGCCTGAGAAGATAATTGCTCATATAGACGGCGGAAGCAGAGGCAATCCCGGCCCGGCCGCTGCCGGTTTCACTCTGGCTGACTCTGTCGGTACTCAACTTCAGGCAAAGGGCTTTTTCTTGGGGCGGACCACAAATAACATAGCCGAATATACCAGCTTCTTAAAAGCTCTCGAAGCTGCAAAACAAGCCGGAGCCGAACAGCTTACGGTTTTCAGTGACAGCGAGCTGCTTGTCAGACAGATTAACGGCCAATACAAAGTAAAGAGTGAGCAAATCAGAACCCTTTTCCAAAAAGCCGTGAATTTGCTTGATGGGTTCAAAGGCTGGCAGGTCAGTCACATTCCAAGAGAGGAAAACCAACAAGCTGACAAACTCGTAAACCAGGCCTTAAATCTCAAACATGACATTGAATTGGAACAGGAATCCATCGTTCAAAACCAAAAGCCTGTTCGGCTGGGCGTACTCGTCAGCGGTGGCGGCACAACGTTGATAAATATCCTCGAATATATCAAACAGGGCAAGTTGAATGCCGAGGTTGGTGTAGTTATAAGTTCACGGTCAACAGTAGCCGGTGTCGAGAGAGCAAAAAACGCTGGACTTGAAGTGAAAATAATCCGCAGAAAGGACTGCCCCGATATCGATGAATTCAGCAAACGTATAGAAGATGAACTTGTAGCGGCAAATGTTGACCTCGTCGTCCAGGGTGGCTGGCTTTGCCTGTGGAAAATACCCGACCGATATGAAAATCGCGTAATGAACATACATCCGGCTTTGCTGCCGAGCTTTGGCGGACAGGGTATGTGGGGGCATCACGTCCATGAGGCCGTATTGAAATCAGGCTGCAAAATAAGCGGCTGTACTGTTCATTTTTGTACGAACGAATATGATAAAGGGCCAATAATTGTACAGAGATGCTGCGAGGTTAAAAATGATGACACTCCTGACACTCTTGCAGCCAGAGTCTTCGCGCAGGAATGTATTGCGTATCCGCAGGCGATAAATCTGTTCGCTGAAGATAAACTAATCTTTCAAGACGACTTGGTCAAAATAAAGCCATGATTGAGAACTGATAATTTCAGAGAAATGTTCTTGGTTGTATTAACTTCTAAGCGTTGCAAAAAGTAGCACTAAGGCACAAGTAAGTAGGATACAAAATCAGCAAATTTCCCTTTGCTATTCTGATTTTGCAATGGCAGGTTCGCTTTTCTTTGGCTCTTTTACTTGAATACCTTCAAATTTCAGATGCTCTTCGTCCTGCACGTCAATCTTTATAAGGTTTTTGCCCTTGAATTTGCCTGCTAATACGAATTCCGAAATCGGGTCCTCAATATAATGTTCGATAGCTCTTCTAAGAGGTCTTGCGCCGAATTCAGGATTGTAACCTTTATCGATGAGAAATTCTTTGGCCTGGTCTGTCAGTTCCATTTTTAAGCCGTGGTCGGTCAGTCGCTTAAATACCTTTGCAAGCTCGTAATCAACGATAATTTGCAGATTTTCTCTTGATAACGCCTTAAAGACTATCGTGTCATCAAGCCGGTTTAAGAACTCCGGCCTGAAGTGATGCTCTACCTCTTTCTGAAGGACATCTTTCATCTTCTCATAATTAGCTTCAGGGCTCTTTTTGCCGAAACCGAATCCGGATTGGTTTTTAATCAGGTCGGCGCCGATGTTGCTGGTCATAATAAGAATAACATTCTTAAAATCGATGCTTCGTCCGAAGCTGTCCGTAAGCCTGCCCTCGTCCATAATCTGCAGAAGCATATTGTAAACATCCGGATGCGCCTTTTCTATCTCGTCCAGAAGCAGGACGCAATAGGGTCGCCGTCTAATCCTTTCTGTCAATTGTCCACCTTCTTCGTAGCCCACATACCCGGGAGGAGCGCCTACCAGTCGGCTCACGTTGTGCTTTTCCATAAATTCACTCATATCCAGCCGGATAAGAGAATTCTTGTCGCTGAATAAAAACTCTGCAAGTGCCTGTGCCAGAAGTGTTTTACCTACCCCACTGGGACCAAGAAGTATAAAGCAGCCCATCGGACGATTCGGGTCCTTCAGACCGCTCCTGCTGCGTCTTACTGCTTTGGCTACAGCGGTGATTGCCTCATCCTGCGAAACAATTGTCTTGTGCAGCTCAACTTCAAGCTCCAGAAGTCTCTGGGTTTCCTTTTTCTCCAGCTTTGTTAATGGCACGCCCGTCATATTGCTAACAACCTCTGCGATCGTCTCTGTATCAACTATGCCGGTTACTTCTTTGTTTTCTTCGTACCATTTTTTATGCAGTTGCGTCTTATCATCCAGGAGCTGCTGTGCCTCATCCCTCAATGCCGCCGCTCGCTCATAGTCGGCGTCTCGAACTGCTTCGTCTTTTTCTTTTTGTAGTTTTTCTATTTTTTCTTCTATCTGTGTCAAATCAAGCGGCGGAGTCATATTCTTGAGTCGAATCCGCGCACCGGATTCATCGATAACATCAATCGCCTTGTCCGGCAGGCATCTGCCGGTGATATACCGGGTCGATAGCTCTACCGCCTGAAAAAGGGCCTCATCGGTAAAGTGGACCCTGTGATGCTCCTCGTAGCGGTCCTGAAGTCCTCTGAGAATATCTAAGGTCTCGTCTTTTGAAGGCGGCTCGACAATTATCGTCTGAAACCGTCTCTCAAGGGCGCCGTCTTTTTCGATATGCTTTCTGTACTCATCCAGAGTAGTAGCTCCAATACATTGAACTTCTCCCCTGGCAAGGGCCGGCTTAAGCACATTCGATGCATCAATAGCGCCTTCAGCCCCGCCGGCTCCTACGAGCGTATGAAGCTCGTCGACGAACAAAACAACGTTTTTAGCTCTCTTGACCTCGTTAATGACTGCCTTTATTCGCTCTTCGAATTGTCCGCGATATTTCGTTCCGGCTACCATCATCGCCAAATCAAGCACCACCATCCGCTTGCCTTTGAGGATTTCAGGTACCTGCTTGTTGATTATTTGCTGGCTAAGTCCTTCGACAATTGCGGTTTTGCCAACGCCTGCTTCACCCAGCAGAACCGGGTTGTTTTTCGTGCGTCGGCAAAGTATCTGTATCAAGCGCTCAATCTCTTTCTTTCTGCCGATTACCGGGTCAAGTTCATTATCGACTGCCAATTGCGTAAGGTCTCTGCCAAAGCTGTCCAGAGCCGGTGTCTTGCTTTTTGGCTTTCGGCCTACTGTCGGGCTCATCTTCATCCCGAGGGCGGCAGGTCCATCATCCACTCCGGCACCTAACAGATTTAAAACCTCCTGACGTACATCCTCAAGCTTCAAGCCAAGATTCATTAGAACCTGAGCTGCTATACCTTCGCTTTCCCTCAGTAAACCCAGCAGGATATGTTCGGTCCCGACATAATTGTGGTTAAGCGACCGGGCCTCTTCGATTGCATACTCAATTACCTTCTTGGCCCGTGGCGTCTGTGGAAGCTTGCCCATAGTAACCATATCCGGACCGCTCTTGACCAGTTTCTCAACCTCAAGGCGCAGCTTTTTTATATCCACGTCAAGATTCTTCAGTACCGTTGCACCTACTCCGCTGCCTTCCTTAACCAGCCCGAGAAGGATATGTTCGGTACCTATATATTCATGGTTAAATCGCTGTGCCTCCTGGTTGGCCAGCGCCATAACTTTGCGTGCACGATCTGTAAAGCGCTCAAACATCTTCTACCTCGAAATCTACTTTCAAAAAGAGCTAAACCAGCCCTTTATCATTTGTGCCTGAAATAGCTGTAAATTACGAGTATCAGGCAGCAAACTGTATTATATCACACTAATCCTATCTGTCAAATACGTAAAAAACTAACCTGGGTATCCCTTAATGGGTTGGTGAGTGTTTATTACTTATATTTATATGCCCCAAATTGGGCAGATGTTCGTTTTCGGACCAACATTTTTCTTCCATTTCATTTTAAATTTTATCGACAAAAACAAACATCGACTTTCCAGTTACCTGTCCGGTTAATGACTTTTTCTTTTGTCCGCAATTTCGGATTATTTGTTTATAGCGAATAAAGCGTCATATACTTTTCGGTGGTATATCTTGCAGAAGGGTGATGTTTTGACATAAACAGGTTATGGTAGTTGTATTCCGATAACATCCAATAATGAAGGTTTACGACTGAATCTGTGATTTGTTATTATTGTCAAATGAATATCCCCGGAGCAATTGCCTAAAGGCAAATATTGAGCTGAGGCTTTATTTTCGATTTGACTTGTTGACCTGTAAGTCAGCAGATGCTGCTTTCGCTTGGGATTAAGCCGGCTTTCTCGGCCGGCTCGTAGACGGTAAGCAAAGCTTGCATCATGTCGATTACAGTAACTATCCCCTGAAGCTTTTTTGGCTTATCAATTACCGGAACGCAGCTTATATTCTTCTTATATAGTATATCCGCAGTGTCGCAGATGCTGTGGCTGGGTAAAATATGTATCACATTTTGCACCATAACATTCTCGATGGGCATGAGAAAATTTGTGGTCCATGAGTCGGCTGCAAACAAATGCTCTCGAAATTTCTTCGGTGGTGACGGAGGTCGCCTGCCGGCATAGGGAAGATTCCGCAGAATGTCCCTGTCAGAAATCAGGCCCATAAAATCCCCCTGCTCATCCGTAATAACAATGTGCCTGATTTCTTTGGCCTGTAAGACCTCGATTGCTTTGGCTAAGTTGTCCCGAGGACTAAGACAAATCACCGGTTCGTTCATAATTTCCTGAATGGGTCGAAAAGCCCAGGAGGACAAAATATCGGTCTTGACTGAGTTTTCAGAAGCCGTATAAATACCTGTTGCGTCTCTTTTCGATTTCGGGCATATCAGGCTTATCGTTTTACCGAGTGTGGAGAAAAGCTTCATTAGATCGGTAGTCGTGATAATACCCGCCAAATCAGAGCCATCGAGAACGGGAACCATATCAATATGGTTACGGATCAGGGTTGTAATGACCTCATTTATCGGTGTCTGCGGCGAGACAGACTTGGGGTTTCTGGCAACTATATTTACCAGCAACTGCTCCAGGGCTCTTTGGTCTATCTGTTGCTCATCGGGTTCTTTGGCATTAGGTGTGCTCAGTCGAAGCACATCTCTTTGTGAGATGACACCGATAAAGCACGACTTTTTTTCTCCTTCGTATGGAAGGTCCAATACAGGAACATGCCGGACCTTGCTATCCTCCATAAGTTTTAGGCAGTCCCTGACAGTATGGTCAAGAGTAAGTGTCTTGACTTTGGTGTTCATGATGTCCTTGGCAACACGCATTGGCTTGGGATAGATACCTTTCTCAGTGCAAATCTGTTCAATCAAGTCAATAAGTTTAAATTGCTCGTTGTCCATATCGTTTCTCTCTTGTGCATGGCATAGTCGCTTTAGACCTATTGCCACATCTTAGGCTTATCGGGCTTTTTAATCGGCAAAGATATTGGCCGACTTTAGTGCATTTTTATTGAATAATGCTATGAATTCTCAAAGGAAAGAACTCGCCAATTTATATTCGACCCTAAGACTTCGAAAGCGGCAGGATAAGTTATTATGGGATGATATTATTTAAGACTCGTATCCTAAATGCCCCCATGCTGCTTTCTGCAATTTCATTAAATCAACATTATCCGGTTGGTTTTTGTCGATTCCTGCTCCGGATTCCGAGACAGTCCAGGTTTCGTTACCATAGTCTATGGTGCGTTGGTCCCTCCAGCCCCACCAGTCACAATGTCCGTCTGCAAACGCCAGGGTTGTTCCTCCGTGGTGGCGCATCGGGATCGGATTCCACCATGAGGCTCTTGTGTACCAGACAGCCCAGCATGCGTCCCAGTCATGGCCGTAATCATCCAGAAATACCAGTCTTTCACCTGGCCTCCTGATTTCAGATAGTTTCTTATATACCTCACCGCTTCCGGAGAATTTCTGTCCGTTCATTGAATGAACGGTGCTGTAAATCCGCATTTCATTTCTCTCGGCGACCGGACATCGGTACAGCTTTGTCATCTTGGCATATTTAAATAACAGGCCATTTCTTATGGCATTCAGTTGTTCCTCGACTGGCTCATCATTTGGCAGGTTTCCGATGTATTTGACCCATCCATCGTCTCCGGCGTTGCCCTTAACGAGACTGTCTTCATTATCGTCGGCATACATTATCCAGGCCAAACCTAAACCTTTGAGATTATGCAGACAGGCAGCCCGTTTACCTTGTTCACGTGCTCTGTTTTTAAGGCCGGGAGCAATATCGCCATCAATAACGCAATAATGGCAATCACAACCAAAAGCTCTATCAGGGTAAATCCTCTTTTTCTGTTCATAAGGACACCGCTCATTATGAACGGGTTGAACTTTCAAGTATCATATCTTTTCAGAATCTGAAAATCAAATGAAATGACTCCCTTTTGTATGGAATTATACCCTTGTGAATGAACACTTGTATCAGTTTTCACAAAGAGTCTGAAAGGCTGTGCGTACATTCGCGCAATAAATCTTAAGTCAGAATTTGCCCGGGATTTCCTGATTTATAATATGCGCTTTTTTGCATCCTGGATTTTACGCTTTTCGCCTTATTGATTGTGTTCCTCAAGCAATTTTCTGAGGTATGCGTTTTCTCGGCGAGTCGCTTCAAGGTCGAAGACCTGGTATTTGATACATACCCGCAGGTAATCAAGCGATTCCTGCAGGCTATTGATGCTTTTTTCAAGCTTCTTACGGTTTGCCTGTGCCTGTTTGGCAAGCTTTGCAAGCTTTGTATGTTGGGGGTTAGCTGTCTCTCCGAATTCCTTGACTAGTTCATTAAGTTTGTCTTCCAGGTTTGATTCGTCCATCACACTGCTCTCCTCAAAAAAACTACGTTTCAAAACACCCTGTGATAGGGAACCCCCATAGCCCCCTGTTAATAACATATATAGCAAAGCTTATGCCCAAACGCATTAAAAGCTTTTTTTACCTGATTTTGATGCTTACCCTTAAAAACAGCCCCAAAAACGTACCCTCTATGTCACCCTTAAGTTTTGTTTCTCATATTCGAAAAACAGCCTTTATATGGATTAAAACCCCATGTTGACAAAAAGCAACGCTTTGAGTTTGGTTCATTTTTTTCGCTATTGATAAAGACTTTATCTTTAATTAGTTAGACAAATGTTGATTTAAATAAACATCATCGTTGATTTCTTGTGACAAAACGTCTTATAATACTCATGAAAGAGGCTTTTTGGCTATATAAGAAAGAATTTTGCAGTCCTAATAATGAGAAGAGAGATACAAACAGGAAAATGTTGAAAAACTAACTTGCAGCAGTTCTCCGAGCCTCAGAACCGACTGCCCGGAACTCGGGTAAATCTCATTTGTCTGCTGCTTAAACGCTGAATATCAGGTCGAGTTTTCCGCGTTCGGGGTAAGGCAATTGGGCCTTGCACCGCACACAATCTAACTGAGCTAGCCCCCTGCGTTTGCTACAAACAGGACATTTGATGACAGCAGTGTGATTAAGGGCCAGATACGTTAATAGCCCGGCTATATTGAACAAGCCTGCAAAAACCAGCCAAAAGACAAATCTGGCCCAGGAGGTTCGTCGCGGCCAGCCGTGCCAAAACACAAATACCATCATAAAAGCACTTAATACCCGGTTTATGACACCTTTATATGGGCGAATTTCCAGTATCATCTGTGCTAAACCATAGAAAAAATCACCTCTATTCTCATAAGCAAAAATGCTTCTCAGAAATTTTCGACCTAACAGACGCATAATTAAATCATATAACGGTGGAGAAAATTGACTCACAGAACGATGAACTATTGGCCGGGCATCTCTGGCGTTAGTAACATAACTGGATGTAGGTGGTACGATCCAATCATAGCGATTGATTAATTCAAGATTACCCTGATTATCCACCTTGTAAAGCTCTGTCCATAAATTCCGTGGTTTTCCTGAGTGTTCCTTTAGCCATTTGTTATAAAGCCCTTGTGATTTAATAATATCTTCAGGTGGAAAAGAATCGCTCCCAACAGAACGCGCGTAGATATCCTGTTTTGTAGCGGTGACTGATGCGCGAGGAACGCTAAGACTAAATTGCTGTTTTGGTTCACGTAATATCAGGTGAAGCTTGCCGTCCCCTGTTTGGTAATGAATCAAAGGTCGATACTTATTGGGATCAACATACTCCTTCTCACCCGGTTTTAAATCCCTCCATGCGTGCAGGCTTGTCCTTTCAAATTCAATATCTGCATCGGTACTTTTAAAAATCGTTTCTACTTCTTGTTTTTCAAAATTGATTTGATAAATGCGTCTTTGTGTCTGCCACAGCAATGTCGGGCTGGAAGCATCCTGTGGACACCAGGCGGTAAAGAGCCCGAATTCTCCGAATGGTTTTACTTTAGATTTTAAGTCGGTAAAACCATTCGAGCCGACGTAACCGATTTTCTCACCACTGGCGTTGTAACCTTTAAAATACTGTTTGCCCGGAAGATAACGCCATATCTGCTCGGTCTTATTATCTGATTGAACCGGTATCCTAACGTTCCGTGAAAAATCTGTCGTGATCATTTGTGTATCTTTCATCTGTGACTTTGTAAAGCCTTCTCTATAGCGGCGTAAATGCTTGGCCCAGGAAAGGTATTCGTAAGGCCTTTTATCGCTTGGTCCCTCCCATAGTAAATTATCGTTGGCATCATATATCTGCTCTAAGTCTATCCCGTCGGATAAATGTTCAAGTCTGCAGATTAGGTGAATTGTTCCATCTGGTATAAATTCTTTTGCTGAACTTCTTATTCTGTCTATTCGTTTTTCCTCTTGAGTAAGCTTTTTCTCCGATTTCGTTTGGAAAGAACGTTTTTTTAAGTGGATGGACGTTTTTTCTATTCCGATACTAATGCCCTGAATTATCGACAATAAAATCAGGATAATAAGAGTAGTCATAAAGACTTTGGCCGGCGTTGAAATATATAGTAGTTTATTTTTTATTTTCATTTTATTACTCCACGATCAAAATTCTCTTCTGCCGAATATCTGAAAAATTTGTGATAGTAAGATAGCGGCACTGGCAGCTATCACTGCAGAAATCCGGAAAAGCGAACATTGCGGAAATGTCATAAAAATGACAACCGCTGCAAATACAAGGCCGAATATCTTTGTTGTGTACCATTTAGCTGAGCTCAGGCCCGAAAGCGCAGTTCCCAGATAGGTTACAAGTCCCAGAATTATGAAAATCCAACCCTCAATGAAATTTTTTAACGTTTGCGGTGGGAAAATCGTTGATCGGCAAGCATACCAATAAAGACCGATCCAGACTGGACCTAAGCAAAGAACAAAAGCTATCGTTGTCGCAACCAGCTTCGCGGTAAGTATGGTTTTTCTGCGGACCGAGCGATGGAGTAAGAACGGCCAGGTCCTCGTAAAATTCGGTATCCAGAAATGTCGAATACCAAGAACTAAACCAAGCCCGATAGATGAAAGCAGTAAAAGCGGACCCGTTACCCCAAGTATTGAAGAATATGTGAAAAGATGAGACTCAACAATTGTGCCGGGTGATAGACGTGAGTAATACCAACTGGGATTACGGTAGTGGATTTGTTCGCGTAGAAAAAAGCTGCCGAGAGTAAGAAGTACAATAGCAGCTAAAAGCATCCACGGCAGACATTCCCGAAGTTCTTTATATAGAAGTGTTGAAAATCTCATTTTATCTTTCCTCCCATTTGAATAATCTCTTCTGATTGGCAGGAGCGGTAAATTCGATGAACTGGTCCTCCAGATTCATTTTGACGATATCGTAATTTTCCGCTCCTGCTGACTTTGCCCATTCGATGATTTTTTCATCATCGATGCCGACTAACGTCAGCGCGAGATGTTTTTCCATACGTTTGCAGTGCAGTAGTCCGTCGATATTGACCTCATCAGGAGCAGAATCGGCAAAGGTCAAAATTGCTTTCTTAACCGCTTCCTGGAACTGTTCAAGTGAGCAATTTGCCCTTAATACCCCTTTGTCAATAACCACTATCCGGTCCGAAACCCTTTCAACATCGCCGAGAATATGGCTGGAAAAAAGAACAGTCCGCCCTTCACGCATAATAAGCCCAATCATGCCCTCCAAAAACTGACGTCTTATTGCCGCATCAAGCCCAAGTGTCGGGTCATCCATTATCAGCAGTTCCGGATTCGGAGCCAGGGCGACGGCCAGCGAGACCTGTGCCCGCTGGCCGTTCGAGAGGTGTTTTATCTTTTTCTTTTTCGGCAGTTCGAAGTATTCGATCATATCGGCAAAAAACTTGTCGTCCCACTGTTCTGGAAAAAACGCACGTTGAAATTTCTCTAAACCGGCGATACTCATCCACCGAAACAGCCGATGACCTTCCGTTACGTAACCTATCCGCTGACGAATCGCAGGTGTAAGCTCCGACGAATCACAGCCCAATAATCTCGATGAGCCTGCAGTAGGTCTTAACAAGCCAAGCATTAGCTTGATGGCGGTTGTCTTTCCCGCCCCGTTACGGCCTACAAATCCGCAGATACAGCCGCGAGGTATTTTCAAATCTAAATGGTCAACTGCAAGACTGCTGCCGTAATATTTTGTAAGGCCTTCTGTTTCTAATACTATCTCACTCATTTCTCTTCTTTCCGCTTATTTGATTTCTTATAGAATTTCGCTAATCTGCCCTCGAACAGCCTTGTTAAATCCTGTTCCCTCATCCCCAGATTCAAGCCTCTTGTAATAAGTGTATCCATTCTCTCGGTAAGCATATTGATATCTGCTGCATCGCTTTTTCGAAGCTTCGGGTCGCTGACAAATGTACCGGAACCTGTTTTAGTAGTTACTAATCCGCCCTGTTCTAAAATGGTGTAAGCTCGTGCAACTGTATTGGGATTAATCACCAGCTCCGATGCGAGCTTTCTCACAGCGGGCAGCTTATCGCCGCTTGCCAGTTGGCCCTTGGCGATAGCCTTGCTTATCTGCTCGGTAACCTGAACATAAATAGGCTCATCCGAACCAGGCAGTATTTGTATCCACAAAGGCATTAGGCTGTTTCCCCTTGTCTAATCACTTTTTTCATATTCTCAAAACTCACTACTCTTAAAAATTGTATTAATACTATTAATACATTATGTACTATCTACCGCAGCTTGACAAGCATTTTTTTCAAAAAAATAAAAAATTTTTATTTACCTGTCTGGAACTGGAAAAGCTGCTTTTTTCGGGCTGTTATTGTGGTTTTAAGTCTTAACGAGAAGCTGTGAAAATATTCCGAGTTCTCTGATATGGGTGTTTTATTTCGATGCTGTGTTTTTTTTCAATGGGTAATGGCAATTACACATTTCGAGTTATTAAAATGCCATTTTATGTTTACAAAGTGTAAGAATTTATGGCTCATCCGTTCGGATTCATAACCCGGCCAATGAATAAGATGCTGTTTGTATGATTGTCACGGATTAAAAACATAAATGGATGGTCCGCTCTGAAAATCGGTGTTCGGCTTGGCCCAATCGATGTCAGCTTGATGGTTACACCCGTTGCCGCCGCTGCTTCGGTGCCTTCTTCGTTGACATCTACATAGGCCTTGTGGATTACCGCCGATATAAGAAGGTCTCTTTTGCCGTTTATCTCTGAAAAGTCGGCTTTAGATGAGAAGGCATCTGTCATCCCCATTGACTTAAGCACAGAGGCCAGGCTGAATTGGCTGATCATCTTAAACTTCGGAACTGAAACGACGACTTCACGTTTGTATAGTTTGTTTAGCCATTTCGAGAGGTTCTCGGCCGTAAGTGTCTTTTCAAATTCATCGAGACCGTCAGTTTCCTTCGGAAGAAGAATAATCATCGAGAGCTCATCATCCACATATGGTAATTCAATCCCCTGAAAACTGTCGGTTTCCATATATCTGAACTCCGCTGTCTGGTTCATCATCGCAGCATCAACCTTCTTACCGTCGGCAAGAGTAAAAGGAGCTTCTCTTGTGTTATCTTCTTTAAACTGCCTTGCCCAGTTGCCCTTAAAGTATATAGCGTTTGTCAAAACCAGCCGGGTCATCGAGTCCAGCACACCTTTTTGAATAAGATTTTTGATCTTATTGTTGGTCTTTTTTTCCACCCATCTATTTATAGTCTTGCGTGCGGCCTCCGTGGCTCTTATGAAGTCAACTTCGTTAAGCTGTCCGTCATAATTGGTTTTGACCAATTTCAGATACTCTTCAAGGAATCCGTAATTCTTCTGACCCCAGAGAGCATTGGCAACACGAAGCTCATAGCCGCCTTTTTCACCTCTGCTGTTAAGGTCCTTTATAATCCCTGCGAATGCCGAAGCAAACTGCTGTCGGTCAGGTATCAGTGTCGATGATAACTCTGTGCCCGGTTTTGCAATAACAGGAAAGTGAAGTACCCCGGCCATCTGCGATTCTGTCTGGCCTCGTGCCCCTGAGTAGGCAAGAGCCAAAGCTGTCGAGATACTGTATGGTGAGAAAAACAGATTTCCTTCTTTATTGCGAAGTTTGGCGTAAAGCTCAAAGGCGAACTCATTATTGCCACTTATAACGATTTTTTCGTTTGTTTTTTCTCTTGCATTTGCTTGTTCCACCGGTTGGCAGTAGGCCGTAGTTGCCGTCACAACCGCTAAGATAAGCACGAATTTAATAGCTTTCATGGTTCTAAGTCTCTAATTATTTTTCGATGTTATCTATATTACTTTTACCCTATACAAACAACTACGCAGGTTATAGCCGATTGGTTGACGGCTTATGGATAAAAAATTGCTGAAATATCCCGGAAATATTGCTTGAAGTCTGCCGATTGTCCTGTTTGAGCACAACTAAGATGCTTTTAAGCTATTGTCTATCAATTATTGATTGACAAAAGCAATTATTTTTTATACTATAATATTTTAGATATGGGCTTTGAGAAGGTAATTTTTTTCACAAGAGGAAGATTATGAGTTCCCAGAAAGACAGCTTCCTGCAGCGATTCAAATGGCACATTGTTATTATTTGCGTTGCCTTAGTAATCGTTGTTATACTTACGATGTTCACTGACATCTTCCAGGCAGAAGAGACAAACCTGCTGCGCCAGCTCGTATTGATGCTTGGTGGCCTGGTGCTCCTCAGCGCCTTTCTGGCAATGCTCTCGAAATTATTTAACATACTTGAAATGCTTCGAGACAACTCCACAAAGCTTGAAGAAGTTACAGGATCTCTGGAAAAGATCCACGCAGGGCTGACGCAAATCAATCACAGCACCCGTGTCAGCGAAACAGCAAAGGCGATTGCATTCCGCGATGCAGACAAGCAATCTTTGCGGGAGGCCGTTTTTGACAAACTCCAGCAGCAGGAATTCGATGCCGCACAGCAAATAATTAATGAAATTGCCAGGCGCCCCGAATATTCGGATCTTGCTGGGCAGCTAAAGGAACAGGTTGAAAAATACCATGCTGCGACTGACAAGGAACGAATCAACCAGGCCGTAGCTCATATTGAAAGGCTGCTCGATAATTGTCGCTGGGCTCGGGCCAGTGCCCAGATTGAAGGATTGATTAAGGCCTACCCGGATTACGAAAAGGCAAAGTTAATGCGGCAGATTCTGCTTGATAAAAAACAGGAGCGCAAAAAAATACTGCTTGCTGCCTGGGATGATGCGGTAAGACAGCAGGAAACCGACCGCAGTCTGGAGATTCTTAAAGAGCTTGACCTTTATCTGACTCCCAACGAAGGATTGGCCCTGCAGGAAGCAGCCAGGGACATCTTCCGGACGAAGCTGCATAACCTCGGTGTGCAATTCTCAATCGCCGTTACTGAAAAGCAGTGGACCGGCGCACTCAACATCGGCCAGCAGATTATCAAAGAATTTCCGAATAGCAGAATGTCTGAGGAAATTCGCGGAAAGCTGAATGTCCTGGAACAAAACGTCCAGGTGCAAAGCGGCTAAACAAGTCTGGTTCTCACGTCGTTGAAAAATCGAACAATGACTGTGTCTTAATCATTGTTACCTGGTCGGGATAAGCAGCAAACGTGTGAAGATGCAATTCGGTTTGTCTGGCCTCGAAGTCTACATAGCAAAACGGCTGGAGCTTGCCGATTTCCAGTTCGGGGAAGTTGACAAATACCCCTCGATTTCGCGCGAAACGCTCAAGGTCGCTGTGGCTCTGGCGATATAAACTCGGGCTCATCTTCTCGACCTGAAAATCAGTCATATAATTTACGCCTCGGCTTAAAGTGCATTTGTGGGTACGGGGGCCGCGGAACTGAAAACGCTCAATCAAACCTCGTGAGGGCAGCATCTGGCCGGGGGCGCTCACGACCTCGGCAAGGCAGATATCGTCGGCAGAGACACTGACAACGTGAGTGCATCCTGTCACCCAGATGATTGCCTCGTACTTTTCGGTATTTAATTGCCTGTTGGCATAAATCTTGAAAAGTTCAGGGTGCAAAGGTCTTTGGAAAAGGCTGAACATCAATTCTTCAACAGCTACATTGATTTGTGGTAAATCCATCAAGCAAATCCTGACACAAATACAACTTCTTCCGAATTTCAATTTCCCATATTATACAAAAATTCCTTCCATAATTCAAGGCTGATATTAGTACTGATAAGGCTGATATTGGCTCTTATAGGACGATTATTCTGCAAACTCCCCATTCTAAAAGACTAACAGCGGTAAAGTTTTTTTAAAAAAATCAAAAAAAAATTCAGCAATGTCCTATATTTGACTGCTGAAGAAAACCGCATTAATAATAGTAGCAATAATGTCGTAAAAGGCGTGAGTTCCGGCGGTAATGCCGAAGCCGCGAATTGCAAACAGAACGGCAAAATATATTCCTGCTATTGTTCGAAAAGCGAACCTTATCGAATTAAACGGATCATTGGCATTTGGCTGTCCGCTGAGTAAATCTATATGGTGATGCGCGCTGAATAAAGCTGCCGAAATAAGGACCGAAAGTACGATGGAATTCTTATGAGTAAGCCTTAGAATATCCTGAAATATCAGCATCAAAAGGCATATCAAAATCAACCGAAAAACAAGTTCTTCATAAATCCCGGCCCCTATTCCAGTAACGATATTTGCCAGTAGAGACTGACCATGAACAGTCTCGTCGGCCTCTGCACTCAGCGACGACAGATTACCGCCTGTGACCGAAGAGCAGGCTGGCAGCGATACGATTTGTGTTTGCCTCTCATAAGGGTCGAACCGGCTGATATTGCTCTCCGGACCGGCCGAGCTTCCCATAAACAATGTCAGAACTATCAAAGGCACGGCGAGCAAAATACACTCCAATGACATCGGCAATATATCACGAGCCCAGAAATGCCACTGTTTGCGTGAGGTGATTTGCAGCGCTATCAAAATCACTACGACCGCCAGAGGTGGCGCTACCCATGCAAACTTAACACCGAAGCCCATCGATTCAAGCAGGTTTTGCAGCCAGACAAACGCTGCAACACGAATTTTCGATTGGTTCAAAATATCCGTATTAATGCTGAACGTCCCCACCTCGTAGAAAATAATGAATGGCAGCAGAAAGATTATGGCATAAATCGGCCGGGATGTCCTTTCAAGGTAGGAATCTTTTGTAAAGTCAAACAACTGTTTCGTGCTGTACTTTTTGCCTTTCGTTTTATTAGCCATTTTCTACTTTTGCCGGATAAATTGTTGACTTTTATTCTGCTCTCTGTGGTCGTGTTTCGATTTCCATTGCCGAATTATTGCAGAGTCTAATTAAAATAAGCCGAAAATACAATAATTAAGCGCGGTGAATAATAAAGATGCAAAGGAAGGTGTAATTGTAGCATAATGAGCCGTGAAAAATTAACTGAGATTTATCGATTGCTTTACGATGAGTTTGGTCCCCAGCACTGGTGGCCCGGTGAAACCAGATTCGAGATAATCACAGGTGCTGTCCTTACACAGAATACGAGCTGGGCCAATGTTGAAAAAGCAATAAAAAATCTAAAATCCGCAGAATGTCTGACTCCTGAAAAACTCCACCATATTGACACTGAACAGCTTGCTAATCTTATCCGGCCGGCCGGCTATTTCAATATAAAGACAAAACGCCTGAAAAACTTCATAAACTGGCTATTTGAAAATTACAATGGTAATTTGACAGACCTTGAAAGTATTGATACCGACCGGCTCAGAGCCGAGCTTTTAGCGATAAAGGGCGTTGGCCGTGAAACCGCCGATTCTATTTTACTTTATGCCTTCGACAGACCTGTTTTCGTTGTGGATGCCTATACTGCTCGAGTTGTTTTCCGGCACGAGCTGATCGCACCCGAAGCCGACTACGAACAGTTACGGGAATTGTTTGAGTCGTCCCTGCCGGCCGATACACGGCTTTTCAATGAGTATCACGCATTACTGGTAAGAGTGGGCAAGGAATTCTGCAGGCCAAAAGCCAGATGTCGCGGCTGTCCGCTGGAAAAATTACCGCACACCCTCGACCCGGAATATTTCTAAAATTTCGCACACCGGCATAAATGATATTAGTGTATTTCTTGTCCGGGTTTTGCTCCGGTGTCAACTGATAGCATAAAGATATCTTTTCCGCCGGTGCCGGCCGCAAGAATCATACCTTCGGACAACCCGAATCTCATCTGTCTGGGTTTAAGATTGGCCAGATAAACTACGATTTTGCCGGTCAGTTCCTCCGGCTTATAGGCGGTAGCTATGCCGGCGAAGACGGTTTTTTCCGGCCCGCCTACATCCAGTTCCAGTCGCAGTAATTTGTCGGCGCCTTCGACCGACTCTGCCTTTATTACTTGTGCGATTCGCAGGTCAATCTTTGCAAAATCTTCTATTGTGCATTCCGGCTTAAACGGCTCTGTAGATTCTGCCGCTGTTGGTTGTGGACTTTGAGTTTGGGCTCCCGCAGGTCGGGGTCCTTCCTTGCTTTCTTCTATCATTGCATTCACCTGTTTTTCATCGATTCTTTCGACCAATCGTTTAAATTTGTTTATCGTATGATTCTCCAGCACCCTCTCGACGTCTTCGAAACTCAATTTATCTACATTAAGAAATTTTTCTACCTTCTCTGCGTATTTTGGCAGGATGGGCTTGAGGTAAATTGTCAGGATATGGACGGTATTTATTACGGCGGTTAAGGTCGTTCGCGTTTTTTCCAAATCAGTTTTTATTGTTGCCCATGGCTGGTTCTGCTCTACATATCGGTTGGCCTCATCGGCCAAAGCCGTAATTGTTCTGACAGCGGCGGCATATTTAAGGCTCTCATAGTTTTCAATAATCTGCTCTTTTGCTGCGGTGAGCTTGTTGATTAGCTCGGTGCCTTGTTCATCTAATTGGCCGAGCCGGCCGGACATCTTTTTTGTCAGCATCGGGCCTGAACGGGAGGCCAGGTTTGCAAATTTGCCCACCAGGTCGGAATTTATTTTATTTATGAAATCTTCGATTTTCAAATCTATATCATCTATACTGTCCGTCAGTTTGCTTGCGTAATAGTATCTCAGATATTCCGGGCTAAGGTGCTTTACGTAAGTGCTTGCCTGAATAAATGTTCCGCGGGATTTGCTCATTTTTTCGCCGTTCACGGTTAAAAAACCGTGGACGAAAAGTTTGTTGGCGGTTCGAAATCCGGACCCCATCAGCATGGCCGGGAAAAACAGCGAATGAAAATACATAATATCTTTACCGATGAAATGGTAAAGCTCGTATTCATTGATGCCTGCTCCCGGAGAGCCGGTAACCGGCCAGACTTTGTCAAAATCAATGTTATTTTTATCGCAGTAGTTTTTGGCTGAAGCCATATATCCGATAGGCGCATCCAGCCAGACATAGAAGAATTTGTTTTCTTCTCCCGGTATTTTGAATCCGAAATATGGGCCGTCGCGGGATATGTCCCAGTCCTTCAGGCCGGCTTTGAACCATTCATCAAGTTTGTTTGCAACTGATTTCTGTATATGTCCTGAAGCGATAAGGTCTTTGAGTCGATGCTCGTAATCGCCGAGTTTGAAAAAATAGTGACCGGATTTTTTCAGGACGGGTGTTGCTCCGCAGGTTGAACAATGGGGATTTATCATGTCCGCCGGTTGATATGTCGTGCTGCAAACTTCACAGGAATCACCATATTGGTTCTCGGCTTTGCATTTAGGGCAGGTGCCGCGGACAAATCTGTCAGGCAGTGACATCTTGCAGTTTTCACAATAGGTCTGCTCCACTTCCCGGGTAACGATTGAGCCGGCCTTGTTTAGACGGCTAAAGATAAGCTCACTGAAATATTTATTTTCAGGTGAGTGGGTTGAGTAATAATTATCGAATTCGATGTAAAAACCGTCAAAATCCGCTTTGTGCTCTTTGTGCATTTGTTCGATTAGCTGTTCAGGCCTTATACCGGCGGCTCGGGCGCTTATCATAATAGGCGTGCCGTGAGTGTCATCGGCACAAAAGTAGAAACACTCGTTGCCGCACATCTTCTGGAAGCGCACCCAGATATCGGTCTGTAAATATTCTACCAGGTGCCCTATATGTATCGGGCCGTTTGCATAAGGCAGGGCGGATGTTACGACGATTTTGCGAGGCATATTTCTTCCTTGAAGATTATTTCTTTTTACTTTCCTGGTTGTTTTTCCTGTTGTTTTGAGGGGGATTATCCTGTTTTTTCTTTGTTGTTTCAGAGGCGGAAATTACCTCAATCTCTTCGACCGGAACAGCTTCCTTTTCTCCGCTTTCGTATTCGACTACAACAAGCTGTGTCAATATCTGGGTATCTATGACTTTGCCCCGGCCCTGTTTGGTCTTTACTTTGGAATTCTTTTTTGGCAATCGTTTTTTCTGCTCGGTGTATGTTTCGTCTTCGTATCGCAGACAGCATTTCAATCTGCCGCAGTAGCCGGAAATTTTAGCCGGGTCGAGAGTTGCCTTTTGCATTTTGGCCATTCGCATATTGACAGGTTTTAAGAGTTTAAGAAATCTTTGGCAGCAGCATTGTTGCCCGCAGCTTTCCACATCGCCGAGTAGTTTCGCTTCATCGCGGGAGCCGATTTGACGCATTTCGATTCTCGTCTGGTATTCCTGGGCGACTTTTTTAACTAATTCACGAAAATCCACCCTTCCATCGGACATAAAGTAAAAGATAATGCGTTCCCCGCCGAATACGTGCTCTACATCGACTATTTTCATCGGCAGCCCCATCTCTTTGGCGAAATTTCTGCAGCATTCCATCTCTTCTTTTGCGATTTTTCGCAGGTGCCGTTCTTCGCTTACATCAGCGGAGCTTGCATAACGAATGAATTTGCCGACGCGGTCGGGAGCAAAATCTATTCCGCTTTTATCGAAATAATCATGTATTTGCCCGTCACTTAATTTAAATTGACCGCCCTTATAGGCCGTAAGCTGGCCTACGAGATAGCCTAACTCCAGGCCTCTGTCGGTTTTTATCACGACACGGGGCTTGATTTTGGATATTTTCATTTCATGGTGCTCGAAGAAGCCGAGTGTGCTCATTCGACCGTAGCTAACAAGCATATATTTTTTATTTCTTGCCTGTCTGGGCTTTGCATCTATGGTTTTTGACATTCAGGTTACCCCGATTGATAATATCTTTAAGCTGTACTAATGCTAAACACCTATTCTATCAGACTCGGCCAGATTTAACAATAGATGTTCGAAAATAAGCTTTTCATTGACACTGGACTCTATCCAATGCAGCACCTTGTAGCAGTCGGAGATTTTTTCTGAGGCAAGCTCGGCATCGAAGCGCCCTGCCAGCTTCTGTATCTTCTCTTTTTGGTCGAAATTGATAGCTTCTTTTGTAGGCATAACAGTTAGATTCATCACGTCATACAGGGCGGATATGATTATTTGGACGATGGTCTTCATAGCTCTTCGATTGACATCTTTTTTACTGATGGCCTTCTCAAGTTCGGTCCATACCGCGGCGATTTTTTTGCTTTTGTTCAGGGATTTCTCAGCCACGCTCAGGGCATTGGCGATTTTGTAGTTGGCCAAAAAGCTTATCAGCTCCTTTTTGGTTTCGTAAAGGTTTGCTTGAGCCAGTTCGAGCTGTGCCCACTGGCACGCTGAGCCTAAACTGCCCTGAGCCAGGCGTGCGAAGTATTGCGACTGCTTACCTTCGAGGCCTGTCTGCTGCAATTTTTCAATAATCCGCTCTTTGTCAACGATGCCGAAGCGGAGTATCTGAGACCTTGATTTTGTTGTGGCTAAAAGTTTCTCGAGTCGGCTGCATAGAAGAATAATAGAGCAATATTCCGGCGGCTCTTCCAGGACTTTCAACAAACAATTTTGTGAGGAGTTGTTGAGCCTTTCGGCTTCGCTTATAACAAAAACCTTTCTTTGTGAAAATGTAGGCCTGTTCGATACCTTCTCAACAAGGAACTCTCGAATGACGTCTATCGGCAAATCGACAGGGGGGGCCTTATGCTTGCCGTTTTCGGTGAATTCGAGCAATTCCTTATAGATGTGATTGAAGTCCGGATGTGAGCCGGCTTCGAATAATTGGCACGACCGGCACGAACCGCAGCTATCTGAGAAATCATTTTCTGTAACAGGACTTTGGCAAAGAAGCAATTTTGCCCATTCTCGTGCGGTTTTGAATTTGCCGACACCTTCAGGGCCGGCAAATATATACGCATGTGACCATTTGCCGCAGATATAGGCCCTTTGCAAAATATCTACTGCTTTGTCCTGACAAAAAATTTCTTTGATTGACATTTATAAAAAACTCACTTCTGAGATATGCTTCAATATCTTTTGATTAACTGTTTCGATATCAGCGGCGGCATCGACTACTAAAAAGTTTTCATTCTGTTTGGCCAATTGTAAAAATCCCTCGCGGACCCTTTGGTGGTAAATGTCACCCTTTTGCTCCATCCTGTCGAGCCGGCGATCCAGGCGTTGCGAAGCAGTCTTCAAATCGACGTCGAGAATAATAGTCAAATCCGGCCAGACTCTCTCTAAGCAATCTGTCGCAATTTTTATTACTTTCTCCATTCCGAAACCGCCTGCACAGCCCTGATAAGCGCACGTGCTCGAAAGCCATCTGTCGAGCACGACACATTGTTTTTTTCCCAGCGCCGGTGCTATTTTTTCCGCCCAAAGCTGCGCCCTTGCCGCCATATATAACAGCAGCTCAGTACGTGTATCCATTGCGTTATGTTCCGGGCTTAACAGGATTTGTCGAATCTTCTCTCCGATGTTCGTATCGCCGGGGTCACGAAAACTTACCGTTGGGACATCTTGTTTTTGCAGCCACTCGGCCAGAAGTCCTGCCTGAGTACTTTTCCCGCAGCCGTCCGGCCCGTCAAGAACTATAAACCTGCCTGAAAATTTGCCTTGAATATTTTTATTCACACTTTTTTCCACCCTGAGTTCGATTGTTCTTTAGCTTGTTTTAGAAGTTGTCAGAGAGAGCTTTCCACCTGCAGCTCTTTGGCCCACTTATACAGATAATCCCTGTCGAGACAGTCATATTGGACCACCGCAACCCCAAGTGCATCCTGAAATTGCTGGCTGGATTCACTCTTTCTGGCCCACTCCAGTTTACTTAAAATCACATCTTCCGGCGAAACTACCCAAACGTCTAAATCCATTATATTAGATTTTCGTCTTCTTTGAAATTCTTCTCTGCTGAAAGGACGGTCCTTACGGATAATAAAATCGGCTTTGAAGCTGTTACGAATATCAATTACATTGAACATCGAACTGTTCTTAAAGGCATCACGTGCGGCATCCGGATTGACATAGTAATCATCGCCGAGAGATTTTACAAAAGCAATAAGCTGTTCTTCGGAAGGTGCTATAATGATATCGGCATCGTTTGTCGCTCTCGGCCTGCCGTGTAAGCTGCTTGAGTAAGAGCCGGAAAGCATATATTCGATACCATGTTGGTTTAATTTCTCAATCAGGATTTGTAAGGAGCTTTCCGGACCTGTCATATTTACTTCTCAATATCAGGGTAGATTTGTTTGAATAAAGAATCACCAATCATAAGGCGCAGAACTTCCTGCTTTATTTGTTGTTCATTATAACTGGGATTACGTCCTCTTACGCCCGCTTCAACTATACTGCGTAGATTATCACTTAGCTCGAATGCCATTTTCAGGCGTGCTTCCGGCCCCATCTGTCGCAGGATTTCAAACTGCTTTCTCGCTGCTTCGATAGTAGTATCCGCTGGTATCATATTCATCCTAATATCCTCAATCCATTGCCGTCCAGACCGTCAGGTACTATAAACCTGCATGAAAATTTGCCTGTTAAAATTGCCTCCGGGTTTGAATACGCATTATAATATAAATGTTGTCCAAATTCTCACTCGCTCTCATGACAAAAGGTTTGTAACAGATTCCCATACACGCTCAGCTAACGCTACACATTTTTTGCAGGTTTGCAGGTCCGGTTCAAAATCAGGCAGAATGCCGCCGAGAGGATACTTTGACGGCAGGTATATCGAATCGAGCAAATCACACTCATCTTCTGTTATATCGACATTTATATCTTTTTCAGAAAGAATTGTTACCAGTTCATTTATACTATGGGTCTTTTTCACTTTTGTCGCCGATTCCACTAAAACCGCTTTGAGCATCTTTTCGACAGCTTGCTGAACGTTTTGCAAACAGGGATTGAAAAGCTTGCTGTCAAGAAGCACTTTGGCCGAGCGGAGGTTCTCGCCGGCGTACTCAAGCCACTTTTTAGTTTCGTCTTTCATAGATAACCTCTCCCTGCTTGATTTCGTCCATGAAGATTCCTTCCTGTGCCCCCGCCTTCAAGGGAAGAATGTCCAAAGATATCATCCGGGCTATGGCGCGAGTTTTCTTTCGATATCTCATCGCCAGTGGAAGATATTTTTCGTCGCTGTCTTGAAATATAGCAACATCTATGTCATGTGGATCATTTGAACTTAAAAATGAGCCGAAAATTACTATCCGGCACACTTCCTTTTCAGTCCTGAGTAAGTTTATCAGTTGCTCTTTTAGCGACTGTTTTTGCTGTTCGGTAAACATAATCAAACACGGAAATTCTTGTCAATAATTTAGTTATACTCTATATGCCTAAACTCAATAGTATCACATGCTTTAATAACACTATCAATAATAAACCTGCCTGAAAATTTGTCTTGTAGATTTTTTATCACTCATCTTTTCTGTCATCTCGCCAACTGAAAATTATCTTCGCCGACTAATTGCCTCATTTTTCTGCAGAAGTCAAGGTCGGGATTGACGCTTAATCCCTTATCTGCGGCTGCACTGACTCTCCCCTTGTCGGTCCTTATAGCAACATAAACAGGGCTTCTGCCTTTATGGTGCAGGCAGATGCTCTTTATCATAGCCACCTTCTCTTTGGTAACGTCTTTTGCGTCCAGTTTTATTTGGACACGGGCGGCCAGCTTTTCTCTGACCTCGTCAAGGGTTATAAGCTCGGATGCCAGGATGTTCGGTCTTTCCCTTCTGTAATCGAGCTTTCCTTTGACGAATACAATGGTATCAGCGACTAATATGTCGCTGAAGCTGTTAAGCACATCCGGGAACATCACCACATCGACCTGTCCCTGCAAATCTTCGAGTACGAATACGGCCATTTTTGACCCCGCGTTTCGCCCCGTTTTCGTCAGGTTGTATCGTATCTTTGCTATCATTCCGCCGATTACAATTTGCCTGTCCTGCGGTGTCTCGGCTAATTGTGAGCTGTTGTGCGTTGAATAAATATTTATCGTCTCGGCGTGATGGCTTAGCGGATTGCTGGTTACATAGAAGCCGAGGACCTGTTTTTCATAAGTTAACATCTGCGGCTCGGGCCAGGGCGCGACATCCGGCAGGCGCTGATGGTCTTTTGAATAATCGGACTGGCCTGACTGTTGGAAAAAGCTCATTTGCCCCTTTTGTTTGTCGGCCTGTAAGCTTGCCCCGTTTTCCATTGCCATCTCAAGGCCGGCCATCATTTGTGGCCGGGTTCCGCCGAGTCTGTCAAAGGCGCCGGCCTTTATGAGAGATTCGAGCACCTGTTTATTGGCGGCCCTTAAATCTACGTTTTCACAGAAATGGAACAGACTCTGGAATCTGCCGACTTCTTCTCGCGCAGCAATAATTTGCTCGACGGCCTTTCCACCAACTCCTTTAACGGCAGCCAAACCAAAGCGTACGACGCCTTTTTTCTTTTGCCTGTCCTCGTGATGCTCATACAGCGGCGTAAAATCGACTCCGCTTTCGTTGATATCCGGCGCTAAAACTTCGATACCCATCTGGCCACACTCGGCGATATAATCGACAATCTTGTCGGTGTTGTCCATTTCGTAAGTCAAAAGGGCGGCCATAAACTCAATCGGCCAGTGGGACTTTAAATAAGCCGTCTGATATGCGATAAAGGCATAGCGGGTCGAATGGCTCTTGTTAAAACCGTATCCCGCGAACCGCTCGATGATCTCGAAAATCTGCTCGGCCTGCTGTTTCGTCAGTCCTTTATCGACACAGCCGCCTATGAATCTTTCCCGTTCCTTGGCTATGGTTTTGGCCTTCTTTTTGCTTATCGCCTTAATGAGAGTATAAGCCTCCCGCAGCGGTATATCACCGAGCCGGTTGCAAATCCGCATAACCTGTTCCTGATAAGTCATAATCCCGTAAGTCTCTTCGAGCACCTCTGTCATAATCGGGTGCGGCAGGCTCCATTTGGCCCCGTGCTTTCGTTCGATGTAATCAGGAATAAGTATCATAGGCCCCGGCCGATACAGAGCATTGGCGGCTATCAGGTCTTCTATACGGTCCGGCTTCATCTTCATCAGCAGGTTCTGCATACCCCCGGACTCGAACTGGAAAACACCTTTCGTTCTCCCGGCCGCGAACAGCTCAAAAACCTTCGCATCGGTAATGTCGATTTTTTCCAGGTCGATATCTACTCCATGAATTTCCTGCACCAACTGGCACGCACGCTCCAATACGCTGAGGGTCTTCAGGCCCAAAAAGTCCATCTTTAAAAGGCCCACCTTCTCCACCATCGGCCCTTCGAACTGGGTTATAATGTCATCCGAACTGGGCGACTTATACAACGGCACGAAACTGGTCAACGGCTCATCGGCGATAACAACCCCGGCTGCATGAACCGATGCGTGGCGGGCAAGGCCTTCGAGTTTTTTGCTGATGTCTATCACTTTTCTCGTCAGTTCGTTTTGCTCATAGGCTTGTTTTAATTCCGGCTCTGTTTTCAGAGCTTTATCGAGTGTCATATCCAGCGAGAACGGCACAAGCTTGGCCAATCTGTCGGCCTCTCCCAAAGGTACGCCGAGTACCCGGCAGATATCACGTATGACCGCACGGGCCTTCATTGTCCCGAAGGTTATTATCTGGGCGACATGGCCGTATTTTTCGCGGACATAATCGATGATTTGAGCCCGGTGCGCCTGACAGATATCGATATCGATATCGGGCATTTCGTTACGGTGAGGGTCCATAAACCGCTCGAAGAGTAAATCGTAACCGATAGGGTCAACATCGCACAATCCGAGGCAGTACCCCACCAGTGTCCCGACCCCGCTGCCCCTGGCGCCGATGGGGATATTGTTTTCGTGCGCATATTTGCAGAAGTCCCAGACGATAAGAAAATAGCTGGCGAAACCTTTCGATTCGATTACTTCCAGCTCATGGTCGAGTCTGGCCTTGATTTCGTCGGTAATTTCCCCGTAAAGCTTTTTCGCCCCTTCATAGCATCGCTCGGTTAAAAATTCTTCTGGACTCGAGTCGTCCGGCGGTTCGAAATGAGGCGCGTGACGCGTTTTTAAGTCAATCTCAACATTACAGCGCTCGGCAATTGCCGTCGTATTATCGCAGGCCTCGGGACTTTCGGCAAAAAGCTGACGCATTTCCTTCGGACTCTTGAGATAGACATCGGATGGGTAAATCATTCTGCTTGGGTCATTGGCCCTTTTGCCGGTGCTTATGGCGCAAAGGCAATTATGGGCCTCGTGGTCGTCTTCTTCGAGAAAGTGCACATCATTTGTCGCCACTGTCCCGACCCCCATCTTCTTCGCAAGGTCTATCAACCCTTCAGTGACATTCGGGTTGTCTCCTTCGTGGCTTTGTATCTCTATAAAAAACCTCTCCGGCCCGAAAATCTTCAAATAGCTTTCCACAGCTGTGCGCGCCGCCTTTTCGTTTCCTCTGGCAATTTCCGCTGTTACTTCACCTTTCAGACATGCCGATGTGCATATAAGGCCTTCGTTTAGCTCGTACAGAATTTCCTTATCAATCCTTGGTCGGTAATAAAATCCTTCGAGATAACCGGTACTGGACAGCTTGAGCAGATTTTCATAGCCGGTATTGTTCTCGCCTAAAAGAATCAAATGATATGCCGCATCGGTTATACTGGTCTTTGTTCTCTCGAACCTGCTCCCCGGTGCTATATACGCTTCTATCCCCACGATTGGCTTTATATGTGCTGAGATTGCCTTCGTATAGAACTCTATGACCCCGAACATATTGCCGTGGTCCGTCACCGCTACAGACTCCATATCGAGCTTCTTACACCGCTTCAGAAGTTTATCGAAAGCGATAGACCCATCGAGCAATGAATATTGGCTGTGCAGATGAAGATGCGTAAATCCCTTATTTGCCATAACTTACACCGTCCTTATAAGCTCCTGTTAACATATCTATCATAGGCCAAAGATTTTCTTATGTCAATCTCAATCCCAAATAATCAATCATCAATAATCATTTGGAATGCTTGCCCTATAGAAGCGCAGACGAAGGATTAAATTAACAATCATAAATCATAAATTGAATTGCATTTCTACCTGCGGTTCACACCGGTTTTTATCACTCCTGAGTTTACCCTCGATTTAGCTCACTTGCTTTTCTTTCGGGGGCTTTGTGCCTGCGTGACTGTACGATGCTCATGCTGGCCTCAGGTAGAGTGTGCATCGCACACCATTTATTCTGCAATGGTAGAATTTAAATCAGAATACAAATCTTCCACTTTTTTGATTATCGTAAGTCGTATCTCATGAATCCCGCAAACGCCGCGGCAAAAAACACGACATTAAACGAAACGAGTATCCCCCAGTAAGGCAGCACTTCGCCTAATTTGTCTTTCAACGCCTCCTCTTTGAAAGCAAAACGCGGCCGGTCGCTAACGTCTAACAAAGACTCGTCATCAAGTGCCGGATTCTTTTGTCTCTCATCATCTAATTTCTCTTCCGCATACGATTGGAATTGCTCTTCATATTTGTCTTTAGTCTGTTCAAAGTAATCCAAGCTTCGCAGGCCAGTACCTGTCAGATCTCTGGCAATATAAACAAAATTTGCAAAAGGTGAAATGCAAGCCAGGTTCTTAGCGAGCTTCGTTTGCACAGTAGCTTTTCTATTGAGGTCATCCTCAACCGGATTAGCCCGTCGGATACGCATAAGTTCTTCCATTGCTATTTTATACTCCTTACGGAACGCATCCATCATGGCCTTAAATTCGGGATCGGCTTGGGCTTGCTGCCGGGCTGCTTTTTCATGCGTAGAGCCAGCATCTCTATACAAAAAAAACCAAGTACCAATGCCTCCGAATTCCATTGATTCGAATTCAGAAAATAGTCCTCCATATTTGAGTTTGAATCTTTTTGCAACCTCGTTCAAATGTTTCTGTGCTACTTTAATAGAATGACGCTCAATTTCATCATCTCGCCTTTCAGTTTCTTTAATCGACGGAATAGGAGAAAGCTGGGCAGAGATATAGGTGGATACATTGGGAATCACCAGAATCAGCAGTACCCAAAGGAAAAGGCAATTCAGGATCGAAGTAGAAGAATATCTGACAAATGTAGATACCATAAGCCCCAGGAGATAAAACAACGTGATAAAAGTGAACGAGGCTGCGGTTAATAAGGCAAGCTCTGCCCATGCGGAGCCATCCCATTGGATAGCCGGATTTACTGAAATATAAAGTACACCGGCCAGAAGAGCCAGGATAAAAGGGATTATCAGGCTGGCGGTGCCTCCGATAAATTTACCAAAAAGAATCGTTGTTCTGGATATGGAATTGGATATCACTAATCT